>MDSW01192035.1_pt1 | contig 17959 bp, 19 predicted proteins | sample 811171 | NCBI WGS metagenome assembly MDSW01 (sample SAMN05326641, study PRJNA326480) | marine metagenome | isolation source: seawater | place: Atlantic Ocean: North West | collected 2012
AAATGGCGCATTAATAAAAGTGTTTTCAATATCTAATTCAATATTTTTTAATTGAGATTTAACATTAGAAATTTGTGCTTCAATACTTGATTGTTGAGATTCAAAGTTTATCATTATATCTTCTTGATCAGACCTAGCATTTGCCAGATTAAATGAAGCAAGACTCAATTTAGATTTAGAACTTAAACCTTTATCAATTAGCTGTTTAGCTGAAGCAAATTCAATCTCATACAGTTTTATTAATTCTTTATTTTGAGATAATCTATTTATTTTATTTTTTTCGTTGAGCTCAAGCTCCTTATTTAAACGTTCTAAATCTTTTATTGCACTATTTAAGAGTTCATTCCTATTCTCAATAGAAATTTTGATAAGTTCATCATCTTTTGAAACTTTATCTCCTCTATTAAAAGCAATTCGAGTAATATTGCCAGTTGTTTCTGATTTAACATCGATTCTTTTATTGTGAGTAGTTTGACCTTGTAATTCTATAGACTGATCAATTTGCTTGTATTTAAATTCTTTCAGTTCTACTTTATTATTATCCTCGATTACAATTTTTTCTATTTCAATATTATCTGAAACATTGTTATTTGTTGATTCATCTTGAGCATTTACATTTGTAAACTGACCTGATCCTATCCACCCAATTACAAGAAGTAATATAAATGCAGCAATTAATATTGATTTTTTCATATTTATATTAAAATCGTTTATATAAGAATTTAGCTAAAAAAAACAATAGTCTTTAAACTAAATGTATAAATGAAATCAAAAGATTGGTTAAATCGTCAAAAAAGAGACTTTTTTGTAAAAAAAGCTAAACAAAGAGGTTATCTGAGTAGGGCGGCTTTTAAATTAATTGAAATTGAAAATAAATTTAAAATAATTAAAAAATCAAAAAAAGTTTTTGAATTTGGTGCGGCACCAGGTGGGTGGACTCAAGTTCTTTTTGATTTAAATCCAAATATACAAATTACAGCATTAGATATTCTAGATTTAAAGTTTACACATCCTAATTTAAAATATTTTAAAGAAGATTTCTTAAAATTTAATTACGAAAAAATAGAAAATGATTATGATTTAATTTTATCTGATATCGCTCCAAATACAACAGGCCATCAATCTACTGATCATCTTAGAATAAGTAATATGATTTTTGAAATAATAAATCTCTTAGATAAGATTTTAAAAAAAGATGGTAATTTTGTTATAAAAATATGGAAGGGCAGTGAAGAAAAAAGTCTTCTTATAAAATTAAATACTAAATTTAAAAAAGTTTCTTATTATAAACCTAAATCATCAAGAAAAGATTCTTCTGAAATTTTTATTGTGGCAACTAATTTTTTAAATTAAATATATATTGTGAATGAAACAATTTTAATAATTGATTATGGGTCTCAATATACTCAATTAATTGCAAGAAAAGTTCGAGAACAAAAAGTTTTTTGTATTGTTTATCCATACAACAAATGTAAAGAAGCTATTTCAAAAAATGATGACTTAGCTGGAATTATTCTTTCAGGAGGACCGAATTCAGTAAAAGAAAAAAATTCACCAAAATTATCAAAAAAACTTTTAGAATTAAATATTCCAATTTTAGGAATATGTTATGGATTACAACTAATATGTAAACAATTTAATGGTAATATTGGTCAATCAAAATTAAGAGAATATGGTCATGCTGAAATAAATTTAAAAAAAAAATCAGTTCTTTTTGAGGGGATAAAAAAAGTAAATCAAGTTTGGATGTCACATGGAGATCATATTCAGAAACCTCCTAAAAATTTTTATGTAACCTCTCTTACTAATAGTAATGTAATAGCATCAATTGAAAATATTCAAAAGAATATATATGGTTTACAGTTTCATCCTGAAGTTTATCATACCAAAAATGGTGTAAAAATTTTATCAAATTTTTTGAATAAAATTTGTTTAATTAAAAAAAAATTTAAATTAGAAAATTTTCTTTCAAATAAAATTATTTTTTTAAAAGATAAATTAAAAGGGAAAAAAATAATTTGTGGTATATCTGGAGGAGTAGATTCTACAGTAACATCATATTTAATTCATAAAGTAGCTAAAAATAATTTATATTGTATTTTTGTAGATCATGGGCTTTTAAGATTTAATGAATCAATTGAAGTTGAAAAAATTTTTAAAAAAAAGTTTGGAAATAACTTTATAAAAGTTGATGCATCTAGTCTTTTTATAAAGAAATTAAAAAAAATTAAAGATCCAGAAAAGAAAAGAAAAATAATAGGAAAAACTTTTATTGATGTTTTTGAAAAAGAGGCAAAAAGAATTAAAAATGTTGATTATCTTGCACAAGGAACTTTGTATCCTGATATAATTGAAAGTGTTCCTTTTTTTGAAGGTCCTACCGCAAAAATTAAAAGTCATCATAATGTAGGAGGCCTCCCTAAAAGAATGAATTTAAAAATTATTGAACCTTTAAAAGATTTATTTAAAGATGAAGTCAGGGAACTAGGCAAGAAATTAAAAATTAATAAAAAGCTATTAAATAGACATCCATTTCCAGGTCCTGGATTAGCTATTCGTATTCCAGGTGAAATAGATAGAAAAAAAATAAATATACTTCAGAGGGTAGATAATATTTTTATTAGTTATTTAAAAAATAAAAATATTTATAAAGATATATGGCAGGCTTTTGTAGTTTTGTTACCAGTAAAATCTGTTGGAGTAATGGGAGATGAACGATCTTATAGTTATGCTGTTTCAATAAGGGCTGTCACTTCTGTAGATGGTATGACAGCAGATTTTTATATGTTTAAAAAAAATGACCTTACAGAAATTTCAAAAAAAATAATTAATCAAATTAAAGAAGTTAATAGAGTATTATATGATTTTACATCAAAACCACCAGGTACTATTGAATGGGAATGATTATTAATTATTAAACTATAAATATTTGAGACCTTTTTATTGAGGCTATTAATTTATCAATATCTTCATATTTACTATTTTTTTTGTTATTGATAAATAAGTGATAAAGTGTTCTTTTTTTCTTTTTTTCTCTAAATTTTTTCAGAATACAGTCTGGTCTTGCTAATGTGTGCTTGTAAAAAGAAAAAATTGCTTCGTTTGATTTGAAATTTAAAGCATAATCTTTCCAATTTCCATTCGAAACCCCAATTGAATAGCAATTTAGGATTTTAGTTAATTCAATTTTTGAAAAATACAATTTATGATTGTTTGAAGTGAAAGTAGATGATACTGAACTCATAATTTAATATAACAAAAAAATTATGCCTGTAAATGCTTCAAATGATAAATTAGGTTGGAAGGCACCTGATTTTAATCTCTTAAATGTTGATGAAAAAACACTTTCATTTAACGAAATGAAAGGCTCAAAAGGAACAGTAATAGCTTTTATTTGTAATCACTGTCCTTATGTAATTAGTATTGCTGAAAGATTAAGTAAAGAAGCTAATGAATTAAAAAAACTGTCAATAAATACAATAGCTATTATGTCTAATGATATTGTTGAATATCCTCAAGACTCATTTGAAAATATGAAAATATTTGCAAAAAAATATCAATTTAAATTTCCCTACCTTTTAGATGAAAATCAACAAGTGGCAAAAAACTATGGTGCAGTTTGTACGCCAGATATATTTGGTTTCAATAAAGATAATATATTGGCTTACAGGGGTAGAATAGATTCTGGTGTAATGAAATCAGAAAATACTAAAATAAATAGAGAATTATACAATGCTATGGTAAAAATAAAAAATGATGGTTTAGGACCAGCTGAGCAATTTAATAGCTTTGGATGTTCAATTAAGTGGAAATAAGATGAAAGAAAATACTTTAGTTAAAAAAAATTTATTTAATAAATTATTTCATACAGCTAAAGAAAATTTAAATTTAATAATAATTATTTTATCAATTTGTTTTGTAATTTTTTTATGTTTTCAAATGTTTAATTTATATAATTCAAGTAAAATTAAAAAAAATAGTATATCTTTTTTTAATTTTTATAATGTGGAAGAATTATCTGTAGTTGAAGAATCAATTTTAGAATTAAGTAAGGAAAAGAATTTTTATGCTATTTTATCTAAACTTGAATTAATTGATTTAAATTTTAAAAATCAAAATTATGAATATGTTTTAAATTTGTATAAAGAACTTTTAACTAGTGAGTATCTAAATAAAATTTATAAATCAGCAATTGCTTCAAAAGCTTCTTATCAATTCATTAATACTAATTTTATAGATCTTTCAATTGATTATATTGATGAAGTTAAAAACTTTTTATCTTTTATTGATGATAATTTGATTAATTATAAGGCTGTGAAAATGGAACTTAATTATTTAATTATAATTTTAGAATTACAAATAAAAAATATTAATTATGATAATTCTAATGAGGCAATTAATTTATATAATCAAATTATTAACTCAGAATTCTCCTCAAGCATTATAAAAGAAAGAGTGAAAAAAATTCATGAATTTTTTTATTATCAATAAAATAATTTTTGTATTTGTTATTCTTATTACACTAAATGCCTGTAATACGCAAAACGTCTATGAAAGTTTAAAAATAAAATCTAATCAATCTCCAACTATAGATAGTTATGATGACAGTGATATATTTTTGAATTATTCAAATAAGTATAAATTTAACTACAAAAAGAAATTTACTTTAAAAAATTTTAAAAATAATAATAAATATTGTAATAATATTATTCTTGTTAATTCTAAATTATTTTCAATTAGCAATAAAGGAGAATTAATTGAATTTGATTATAATACTGGTGATCAAATTTATGCTAAAAAAATAGATGATAAAATTTTTATACAAGATTTAATTACTTCTTTTAACTTTTTAGAAAATTCATTCATAATTGGTTTTAAATCGGGAAATATAATAAGAATAAATACAGAGGGTGAAATAATTTGGAAATTTATATCTAATAAAACTTTAAATACGCCTCTTAAATTAATTAATAAACAATTAGTTTCACTTTATGTAGATGAAATTAAAAGTATTTCGATAAAAGATGGTTCAGTAATTTGGTCTGAAGTATATGAAGATATTCCAGTTTATCAGTCTTTAGGTGGTCAATTAGTAAATTTTAATAACTTACTTTTTTTTATACTTCCAAATAATAAAGTTGGTTCAATTGATCTGAATATTGGACTACCAAATAATTCTGAATTTAATAATATTCCGATAATTAGTTCAATTAATAATACAAATGATAAAATTCATATTTTCGATAATTACTTGGTTTATTTAGATGAAGGTAAATATTTATATACTTTTGATATTTTTTTAAACGACTTTATACTTTTTAAATATAAGATTAATGAAAGTGATTCAAATATGTTCTTTAATAATTCTTTAATAATAAAAGATGGCAATTTTATTCAAGCTATAAATATTATTAATGGTAAAACATTCTGGTTAATCGATAATAAGAAGATAACAAAAAAAGCTAGTATAAAAGCAATTAAAAATTATGACGACAATATTGAAATTTTTTTAAATAAAGGTGATGTAATCATTATTAAAAACAAAAAATTTATTGAAAAAAAAGATTTAGGAGTTAGCAAAATAAATAAAATAAATTTTGAAAATAATAATATTATTGTTAACACTGAAAGTTGTAAAACAATAATTTATTAAAATGAATTTTTTATTAATAGGGAAACCCAATGCTGGGAAATCTTCAATTTATAATATCTTAACTGTAGGAAAAAATATTATTCATAAAGAAGAGGGTACAACAAGAGATTGGCATAAAAGTAAAGTTGAAAATTTAAATAATATTATCATTTATGATACACCCGGCATAATTATAAAAAATAATAAAATAAATGAATTAGAATTTTATGAATTATTCAAAATAATAGATAAATTTATTTATGTAATTGATTATAAAAATATAAATTATGAGAATGAAATTGAATCTATTAATAAATTAAGAAAGTTTAATAAAGAAATTATATTAATAGTTAATAAAGATGATAATAATCAACAGAATATTGATATTAAATTATTTGGAATTAAAAGTTTATTTTTTGTTTCTTGTTCACATAAAATCGGATTTGATAATTTATATGAATATTTTGCAAAATTTGATCAAAATATAGAAAAGAAAGTTGAAAAAATTTTTTCAATAGCAATATTTGGAAAACCTAATGCTGGAAAAAGTACGTTAGCTAATGCATTGATAGGTTATGAACGTTTTAAAACAAGTTCCAATGCCGGAACTACATCTGATTTTGTTGAAGATATTTTTATATATAAAAAAAATAGATTTAAAATTCTTGATACCGCAGGTATTTTTAAAAAAAATAAAATAGAAATTCATTCAATAAATTTTGAATCAATTAGAAAATCATTGGATATTATTGGTAAAATTGATCTAAATATTATGCTTATCGATTCTAATGATGGATTTGATTCACAAATAAAAAAAATTTTAAATATGTTAATAAACCAATCTAAATCAGTTTTAATTATTTTTAACAAAATTGACACAATAGAGAATAAAAGTAAATTTATTAAAGATACTAAATTAATAATTAAAGGTACATATTCACAAACTAAAAACTTATCAATTATTTTTCTTTCAGCAAAAAATCGACAAAATATAGATAAATTAAAAAATTCTCTATATTCAAAATCTAAAAAAATTAATAAAAAATTATCAACTAGCAAATTAAATCAATGTATAAAAAATTCTACTAATGAAAAACCTCATCCTTTGATTAAAGGAAAGTCTGTTAAATTTAAATATGCAGTTCAAATTTCTACTTTACCCTTAACTATAAAAATTTTTTCTAATTTTTCAAAAGATATTAAAAAAAATTACAAAACCTATCTTGTAAATCAAATTATAAAAACTTTTAATATTGAAGACACAAAAGTGAATTTGATTTTTTCTTCTTCAAAAAATCCTTTTAACTAGTTTATATTTCTTCATTACCAATTATTATTTTCAATAAATTATTATTGAAATCATCTAATCTTATTATTATGTATGAGTTTGTAGTTAACCAATCATTTAAAAAAATTAGAAAATCAAAATTCTTTGTACAATAAATTAAGGTGCTAAAAATAATGTAATTAAATATGAAACCAAACATAAAACCAAATATTTTATCAATCAAAATACCGAATATTTGTTTGTCAAGATCTGAAGAAATAATTTTCCTCAACTTTTTTAATATAAAAAGTGAAATAAGAAAAATTAAAGGAATTGAGATAATAATTGCTAATAGATTTGTAATTTGTTCATAATTTTCTAATAAATTTAATTTAAGTAATTGTGAATTTATAAAATTTGATAAATCACTGTAAAAATATATTGTTAAAATTATTGAACCAATCCAAGTTAATAATCCTAAGATTGAGCCAATTATACCTTTCCAAAAACTAAAAATCATTACTAATGATGCAATTGCTAAAATTATATAATCTAAAGGGAATAATAAACTTTCTATCATTTTTTAATTAATATCAATAATGACGGTAGAAATAATAACACACCTAACATCGCAAATATCATAGCCATAGATGTAAATATTCCAAATATAACTGTAGGAATGAAATTAGAGAAACTTAATACAGAAAATCCCAGTGCTATTGTTAAAGATGTTGTTAGAACAGCTAAACCAGCACTTTTGTTTGTTAAATTAATTGAGTCTATCATTGCATTATTTTTTTTAAATTCAATATAACGATACAAATAATGAATTGTGTTGTCTACAGCAATGCCAATTGTAATAGCAGCTATAGTTGTGGTCATTATATCTAAAGGAATAGATAAATAACCTATAATTCCCAATATATAAGTAGAAGCAAAAATATTAGGTATAATGCCTATAAAACTTAATTTAAATGATTTGAATAAGATTAAAAACATTAAGAATATTAGAATAATAACAAATCCAAGTGATTTAATTTGTGAATTAAATAATGAATCTAACATATTGTTATATAATACTAATAATCCGTTAATTTTAAAATTATCTAGAGTTGAATTTTTATTTGTATCTATAAATTGATTAATATCTTCTATTAGTTTTTTTCTGTTAATTTTTTCCGAATCTCTAACTCTGGCATTAATTCTGGCAATGTCATTTTCAATTATTAAATAAGGATAAATAAGTTCTTTTTTATAATTTTCAGGTATTTCTTGATATAATACTGATAATTCAAATATATCTAAAGGTTTCTTGTTAATTAAATTAGCTATATCTATTAATGATTTTATAGATTGAACTTTACCAATCTCATTTCTAGAGTCTAAATAGTTGTGGACTATTGAAATCATTTCTAATTTTTCATCTGAGAACCAGTTATTACTTGTATCTTCTTCAAACATATCATTTTCAAAAAAATCTTCTTCTATAGCTATATCATCTTCTAACTCTTGATTTTTGTCTTCATTATTTTTTTGTATAAACAATTCTTTTGTTTCTTCATTAAAAGTCAAAATAATATCTAAAGGAGTAGTACCTCCTAACTCTTCATCAATTAATCGCATACCTTTATATATTTCGGTATTTTTTTTAAAATAATTTACGAAACTGTTTTCTACACTTAAATTAAAAATACCTCCAATTGATATGATAAATAAAGTAAAAGTAAGAATTAAAATTTTCGTAGAATGATTTTTGGTTAAATTTAAAAAATTTATTTTTAATAGAAAATTTTCTTTTACTGATTTTGTATTTTTAGGAAAAATTGAAATTAATAAAGGTAAAATCGTAAAAGAACAAAACAATGAAATTGTTAATGCAATTATCATGATTAAACCAAAATCAATTATAGGTTTAATATCTGTTATAACTAATGATCCAAAAGCAACAATTGTAGTTAATGTTGTGTAAAGGCATGGCCAAAACATTGAATAAACAGTTTTCTGTAAATTTGAAAAATCATTAGTTTTTAAAAGCCTATAATAATTTATAATGTGTATATTCATTGATATAGATAATATAAAAATTAGAGCAGAAAAATTTGATGAAATAGCTGTAACTTCAATTTGAGACAAACCAAGTATCCCAAATATTACAATAACAGCATATAAAGAGCTAGATAAACATATAATTACCCATTTGATTTGCTTGAATATTAAAAATAATACGAAAATTATTATAAATATTACTAATAGACTAAATATTAAAATGTCATTTTTTACAAAATTTATTACATCATTTGCTATCATTTCAACACCTCCAAGATAGTAAGTGTATTCTTGATCAGCTTCTTTAATAATATTTCTAATATTACTTATTAAAATATTTCTCTTATCATCGTTGCTATTTTTTATTTCTAAATATTTTTTTTTTGAAATTATTAAATTTTCAAAATCTTGTTTTCCTTTAGTAAGTTCAAAATTATTTTTTAAATATATAATTAAAGAAAATACATTGGCATCATTATTTATAATTTGATCTTTATAAATAGGGTTTTTAATAAATTCATTTACAACATCATCTATTTTAAAATTAGTATTTTTTATGTTTTCAATATTTTCACTATTTAAATTTCCTAAAGTGGTATTATTTAAAAAAAGAATAGGGGCATTAACAAAACTAAATACTTGAGATACTTCTTCTAGTTTTAAAATTTTTGATGATATCAATTCAAAATTTTTAATAAAATTATTATTTATTTTATTATTATTCTCTACTGCAATAACCAAAAAATTTTCAGAATTAAATAGTTTTGTGTAATTATTAAAATATTGAAAATCTTCATCATTTTGAGCTACTAAAGTATCTGATGAAGCATCAATTCTAAAATCTTTGATAAAAAAAGCAGCAGATATTAAAATTATAAAAGAACAACTGACTAAAAAATAGGATTTTAATTTAGACAAATTTTCTCACAACTCTATTGCCTAATGAAGTTAATACTTCATGACTAATTGTTTTGCATTTATGTGCTAAATTATCAATGCCATAAATTTCATTTATAATTTCTACATATTTTTCTTTTTGAAACATAGATTTATTGCCTTTAATATCAACTATTATTGAATCCATAGAAACTCTACCAATTATATCAAATTTTTTATTTTTTAAATATACTTTCCCATTATTACTTAATATTCTTTTTAATCCATCTCCATATCCAATTGCAATTACAGCTATCCAAGTTTTTTTATTTGTTTTATATGTTTGATTATAACCAACATATTCATTTTTATTTAATTGTTTGATTTGTAAAATTTTAGCTTTTAGCCTTACAACAGGTTTTATATTTTTTTTTAATATTGGGTTATTAAAATGTCCACCATAAATACTAATTCCTGGTCTTATCATATCTAGTAGGTATTTATTTGATAACACACTACCAAATGAATTAGCTATACTAAAGATAATTTTATTGTTTTGATAATTTTCAATAATTTTATTAAATTTTTTAAGTTGGATTTTGTTATAGATATTTTTTCTTTCATCTGCACTAGCTAAATGACTTAATACAACTCTTAAATATTTGTTTTCGTATGAAATTATTTTGTAATCATTATAATTTATTCCCAATCTATTTATTCCTGTATTGATTTGTAAACCAAAATTTATATATTTTTTTTTAATTTTTAAATAATCTTCTATATTAGATATTATTGGTATTAAATTATACTTTTTGAATATCATTAAGTTATTATTTTCTAATCCATTAAGTATATAGATTGTCCCTTTTTCATATATTTTACGTAAATTTATCCCTTCAAGGGTAGTTGCTACAAAAAAATGTTTACAGCCGATTTTTAGTAACAAATTATATATATTTGATGAACCAATTCCGTAAGCATTTGATTTTATTGTTGCCGCGCAGATATTATTTTTCTTTAAATTATTAAAATAATTAAAATTACTAATAAGATTATTTTTTGAAATTTCTAATATTACGTTATTGTAAATCACTCCATAATATTATCATAATCTTTCACATTAAGGTCGCTGAATCTAGTGTAATTTGACTCAAAATGAGTTTTTATAGTACCAATTGGACCATGCCTTTGTTTTGCAATTATTATTTCAGCAGTATTATGAGTTTTTTCACATAATTCTTGCCATCTACTATGTCTTTCATGATATTTATCTTCAGGTTCATCAGGTTTTTTTATTGGTTCCATTCTCTCTAAATAATAACTTTCTCTAAATATAAACATTACGACGTCTGAATCTTGTTCAATTGTTCCACTTTCTCTTAAATCAGAAAGTTGAGGTCTTTTATCTTCTCTTTGTTCTACTTGTCTTGATAATTGAGATAATGCAATTATTGGGATGTTTAATTCTTTTGCTATTGCTTTTAAACCTCTTGTAATTTCAGAAATTTCTTGAACTCTACCTTCATTTTTATTTTTTAAATTTGCCGACATTAATTGCAGATAATCTATGATTATTAAATCAATACCGTATAATCTTTTTAATCTTCTAGCTCTGGCTCTTAAAGTGGCAATAGTTAATATTGGATTATCATCAATAAATAAATTTAAATCTTCTAATTCAGATGTTGATTTTGCTATTTTTTTAAAATCATCTTTAGACAATTCAGCCTTTCTCATTTTATCACCTGAAATTTTTGTTTGCTCTGCTAAAATTCTAGTAGCTAATTGCTCAGAAGACATCTCTAATGAAAAAAATGCAACTTTACCTCCATCAACTAATTTTGAATTTCCTAATTCATCAATTTTTTCTTCATAATTTTTTGCTACATTGAATGCAATATTTGTACCTAATGCAGTTTTCCCCATTGACGGTCTTCCTGCAATTATTATTAAATCTGATTTATGTAATCCACCTAGTTTACTATCAAGATCCTTTAATCCACTTGCAACTCCTGCAATTTTTCCATCTCTTTTAAAAGCTTCATCAATTATATTTACTGCATCTTTTAGGGCTTCACCAAATTTTGAATATTTTCTTTCAGAGCTTCCTAAATTAGATAAATTGTACAAATCATTTTCAGCATTTTCAATTAAATTTTCTCCTGTATTTTCTACATTTGTATCAAAAGTTTCTTGAACTATATTTTGACCAATACCTACTAATGATCTCTTAAGATATAATTCATAAATTATTTTTGCATATTGATAAGTATTTTGAGTTGAAGGAGATGAGTCTTTAATTTGATTTAAATATTTTGTCATTTCAATACTAAAATCATCCTCTGAAAAATAGTTTTTAAGAGTTATTGGTGATACTAGTATATTTTTATTTAATAATTCTTTAATTTTTTTAAATATTATCTGGTGATTTTCATCTACAAAATGACTTTCATCAATTAAATCCGATATTTTCTCATAATTTCTATTGTCCCATAATAAACAACCAATTAGTGCAATCTCAGCTTCTATATTTGAAAATACTTCAATGATATTGTCATCATTAGTAGGAATTTTTATAACTTTATCTAAATCCATATTATATTTCTAGATAAAATTATTTATCTTTATAAACAACTAAACAAATTGAAATTTTCAATTAACAAGTTAATATCTTATTAATAATGTGAATAAAAATATAAATTTTTACTTTAGTTTTTCTTTACTTTAATAAATATTGTGTGTGTAATATTTAAATATGGGCTTATTTGTACCTCATGTTCACCAAGAGTTCTAATTGAATTTTTCATAATAATATCATCAGAATGAACATGAATCTCATTTTCTTTAAGAAAATTAAGAATTTCTTTCTTTGAAATTGAACCATAGAGTTGATCTTTTTCATCAGCTTCTTTATTAAATTCAATTTTTAGTTTTTTTATTTTCTCAATTGTATTTTTAGCTTCTTCAAGTTTTTTATCTTCTTTTAATTGAATTTCTTCTTTTATCTTTTCATAATATTCTAAATTTTTCTTATTTTCTCTCAAAGCCATATTTTTTGGAAATAGGAAATTTCTTGCATAACCATTTTTAACATCAACAAGATCGCCAATTTTCCCAAGTTTTTTTATATTAGTTGTCAGTATTACTTTCATATTAAAAAAAAGATTTATTTGTGAATGACATTAATGCTAGAAATCTGGCTCTTTTTATTGCCGTTGATAATTCTTTTTGCTTAGATCTTGATACATTAGTAATTCTGCTAGGTATAATTTTCCCTTTTTCGCTAACATATCTAGATAATAATTTAATATCTTTATAATCAATAATTGGTGAATTTTTTTGACTAAATGGACAAAACTTTTTTCTCTCTTCAAATGGAGAATTTTTATTTTCATCTCTATTTCTATTTTTAATTTTTTTATTTTTTTTCATTTTTTAGTTTTGTTGGGAGTTCTTGATGATTATTTACTTTGATAAACAAATGTCTAATAAATTCTTCATTTTGTGAAAGATTTTTTTTAATACTTTCAATTTTACTACCTTCTATTTCTATTTGATAATAGTTGTAAAAACTTTTACTAAAATTTCCAATACTATAACTTAAATCTCTTAGCCCCCAATCTTCAGTATTTATAATAACGCCAGAATTTTCTTTAATAAGTTTTTCAAAATCGCTAGATAATTTTTTCTTAGAGCTAGAAGATATTTCAGGACTTAATAGCAATATTGCTTCAAATTTATTCATACACTCCTTGGTTATATCTCAAAATTGATTTTCGAGAGAAGTTGTTCTTGCATATATTTATATTTTTCAATAAATCAAGCAAATATGACAGCTGTAATTTTCCCTGGCCAAGGAAGTCAATATTCAAATATGGCTATGGATTTTAACGATAATTTTAAAATTTCAACTGATATTTTTAAAGAAATAGAAGAAAGTACTAAAATTAATATTAGAAAAATTATTTCAGAAAATCCAAATGGTGAACTTAATCAAACAAAGTTTACTCAAATTGCTATTTTTTCAGCCTCGATGGTAATCTATAAAACTATTATTCATGAATTTGGTATAGAAGTCATTAATCCTAAAATATTTCTTGGACATTCTCTTGGTGAATATAGTGCACTTGTTGCTAAAGATATATTGAGTTTATCTGAAGCATCTAATTTAATTAAAAGAAGAGGCGAATTAATGGATTCTGCAATTAAACCAAATATTTCTGGAATGGCAGCAATAATTGGTAAAAATTCTAAAGATATTGATAATATAATAAAAAAAAACAATTTAGATATTGAAATTGCAAATGATAACTCACCGATGCAAGTCGTTATTTCTGGACTAATTAAGGATGTTGATGCAGCTCAAAGTATTTTTATTTCTAATGGAGCAAAAAGATATGTTAAATTGAATGTATCAGCTGCTTTTCATAGTAAATATATGCTTGAAGCACAAAAAAAATTAAACATTGAGATTGATAATATTAAATTTTTATCAAGCAATTATGAGATTATATCCAATTATGATGCAAGTATCAATTCTGATACAAATAAAATAATCTCTTGCCTTAAAAACCAAATGGCAAATAGAGTTAAATGGACAGATAGTATAAAAAAGCTTGAAGATACAAATACAACTAATATTATTGAAATTGGGCCTGGAAAGGTTTTATCAGGTTTAATTTCTAGAATCACAAATAAATTTGATATTAAAACAATTGATAAAATTGTAGATTTAAATAAATTTAATTAATATGAAAAAAATTCTAATCACTGGAGCATCTGGCGGTATTGGTACTTCTGTTACTGATAAATTTTTTAACGATAATTATTTTCTAATTTTAACATCTTCTTCAGATGAAAATTTAAATTCTTTAAGAAAAAAATATGGGGAAAATCATTCTTATTATAAATTAAATTTTCATGATGATATTGATTTTGAGAAAAACCTTAAACAAATTTCAGAAGATCACAAAGACATTAATGTAATAGTTAATAATGCTGGTATTACTAATGACTCATTGATTTTAAGAATGAAAAGTGATCAGTGGAATAGTGTAATTCAAGCCAACCTTTCATCAAACTTTTTAATTGTAAAAAACTTACTACCTAATATGATTAAAAATAAATCAGGTAAAATTATTGGTATATCATCAGTTGTGGCAACTTCTGGAAATCCTGGTCAAGCAAATTACGTAGCAGCAAAATCTGGAATGATTGGTTTATACAAATCAATAGCATTGGAGGTTGCTTCTAGAAACATAAACGTTAATTTAATATCACCAGGTTTTATTAAATCACCTATGACTGATAAACTTGACGACAAACAAAAAAATCAAATTTTGGAAAAAATTCCTATGAAAAGATTTGGTAACCCTGATGAAATAGCAAATTTAGTTTATTTTTTGTCTAATGATCAGTCAAACTATATTACTGGTCAAAACTTTCATATAAATGGTGGAATGTTGATGGTATAATGTATTGACATTATCAGAGTATTTATTCTATTAATAAATTTGAACTAAGGAGATTAAGATGAGCGAAATAGAATCACAAGTTAAAAAGATTGTTGTGGATCACCTAGGTATTGATGAAGCTAAAGTTACACCAGAATCTAAATTTATTGATGATTTAGGTGCTGATAGTTTAGATACAGTTGAATTAGTAATGGCTTTTGAAGAAAAATTTGGAATTGAAATTCCAGATGATGCTGCTGAAACAATCCAGACTGTACAAAATGCTATAGACTATATTGAAAGTAATAAATAATTTCATAATTACATATGAAAAGAGTAGTTGTTACTGGAATAGGTTTAATAACTTCTATAGGTAATAACAAAGAAGAAACTTGGAATAATTTAATTAATTGTAAGTCAGGAATAAAAAAAATAAATCATTTTAATACAGATGATTTAACATGCAAAATAGCAGGTTTTATATCTCACGACGAAAATGATACTTTTTTTTATGATAGATCAATTCACCTTGACCCTAAAGACATAAAGAGAAATGATAGATTTATTCAATATGGTATAGCAGCTGCAAAAATGGCTATTGAGGATGCTGGTATTGAAAATCTTGATGAAAAAAATAAACTTAAAGTAGGAGTAAGTGTAGGATCCGGTATTGGAGGATTAGAAACTATATATGATGGTTCAATTACTGTTGAGCAAAAAGGAGCTAGAAAATTATCACCTTTTTTTATTCCTTCATCACTAGTTAATTTACTTTCTGGTCAAATTTCAATCAAATATGGATTTAAAGGACCCAACCACTCTGTAGTAACTGCTTGTGCAACCGGTGCTCATTCAATTGGAGATGCTGGTGAAATGATTAAAAGAGGTGCAGCTAATGTTATGATAGCTGGAGGATCGGAAGCTGCTGTTTGTAGACTTGGTGTTTCAGGTTTTTGTGCTGCTAGAAGTTTAAGCACTTCTTATAATGAATATCCTGAAAAAGCTTCAAGACCATGGGATGAAGGGCGAGATGGTTTTGTAATGGGCGAAGGTTCAGGAATAGTTGTACTTGAAGATATGGAATTTGCAAAAAAAAGAGGAGCAAAAATTTATGGTGAATTAATTGGTTATGGAATGTCAGGTGATGCATACCATATTACTGCCCCCTCTGAAGATGGTGATGGAGGTTATAGAGCAATGTGTGAAGCATTAAAGATGGGAGAAATATCTGCTGATGAGGTTAATTATGTAAATGCTCATGGAACATCAACCATTTTAGGTGATCAGATTGAACTTAATGCTATAATTAAATTATTTAAAAATAATAATATTCATGTAAGTTCAACAAAATCTTCAATAGGACATCTTTTAGGTGCTGCAGGCAGTGTAGAGGCTATATTTTCAATACTTGCTATGAATAATAGTATATTGCCTGCAACCTTGAATTTAGATAAACCGATAGAATCAAAGAATATTAATCTTGTTGCAAATAAACCAATAAATAAAAGTATTAAATATGTTTTAAGTAATTCTTTTGGTTTTGGAGGAACTAATACTGCGTTATTATTTAAAAATATATAGTTTAATAATTTTATTTCTTGTTCTATTTTATTTATTTTATATTTTATTAATAAAAGATCTTGCATTTAAAAATAATTATTTTTTGATTGAAAAAAACCAAAATTATAATCAAATTATTAATAAAAATTTATTAGATTATAATATTAACTTATCTATATACAAATTTGCTTTAAGATTAATATTATTCACTGATATAAAAATACACTATGGTAAATTTGAAATTTTAGAAAATGAAAATTTTTTAAATTTGATTCTTAAAATTATTAAAAAAAGTAACTATTATGAAAAAATAACTATTGTAGAAGGATCTGGAAAAAAAGATTTAAATATTATTTTAAATAATAATTTTAAGAATTTTGAGGAATTTAATTATGATGAAATTATAGCTGACACATATTTTTTTGCTTATGGATCATCTTTTAATGATTTTAAAAAAGAACTTAAAAATAAATTTGATAATTTGAAAATTGCATATGAAAGTAACTTATTGTTAAAAAGGTTTTCTTTTTCAGAAATTATAATTATAGGCTCACTATTAGAAAAAGAGGGATTAGATTATCATGATAAGAAGAAAATTTTTTCAGTAATAATGAATAGATTAAATAAAAAAATGAAACTTCAAATAGATGCCACAGTTATTTTTGCAATAACTAATGGAGATTATAAATTAGACAGGAATCTTACATATAATGATCTTAAAATTGATAATATTTATAATACTTATGTTATCAATGGCTTACCTCCAGAGCCAATTTCATATGTAGGATTAAAAACAATTGAATTAATTTTTGAAAATTATAATACAGATTATTTATATTATTTTTATAATAGTATAGAAAATAAACATATATATTCTATTGATTATGAAAATCATCTTAATAAATTAAATGAATATAGATCAAAAAAATAAAATAATAATAATATCTTCTCCTTCAGGCGCAGGAAAGACTACATTGTGTAAATTGCTGATTAAAAAGCTAAAGAATACGTCTTTATCTATTTCTTATACTTCTAGAAATCAGAGATTGAATGAAGTTAATGGAAAAGATTACTATTTTGTAGATAAATCTGATTTTATTTTGTTAAAGAAAAAAAATTATTTTA
>MDSW01008848.1_pt1 | contig 17956 bp, 28 predicted proteins | sample 811171 | NCBI WGS metagenome assembly MDSW01 (sample SAMN05326641, study PRJNA326480) | marine metagenome | isolation source: seawater | place: Atlantic Ocean: North West | collected 2012
CCGTTGGACCGGCAGGACCCGCCGGACCCGTTGGACCCGCCGGACCCGCCGGACCTTGAGGACCCCCGGCTCCTGGAGTAAATACTGAAGTTCCTATTGTTAATTGATCACATTGTAGATTGTTAAATCCTACCATGTCTCTATTTTCATCAGAGACAAGTATTTTTGATTCAGATACTTCACCTGGTATAACACCGTTTAATAAACTGTTTACATTATCTCTCCAGGAATTTAGTTCTATAATACTCTGGTCATCTGAACTTCTATCAGTTGATGATAAATGATTTACATTTGAGCTCAAAAAGTTAATTTGTTCCGTATTTATCTGTAAACTTTTTCTAATATTTTTTAATTTATTATCTAAATGGGCATAATCCGACATATATATTTATTAATATGTATTTTATTTTACAATATTTAACTATAACCCAATTCAGCCATTATAATTCTTAAATCATAAGGTGATATATCAATTAAATTGGATAACATTTCATCAACAGACGGTCTTCTAGAATATTTTTTTGTAAAGGATTCTATAAAATTGGTGACCATTTTAACCTTAATATCGTGTTTACTTTTTTCATTTTCTTCATTTTCTATTTTTTCTTTTTCTAATATGTCTATTTTAAGTTGATCCTGTTTATAAACTACATCGCGTATAGTGGTTATGTCATTAAGAATATCAGGTTTTATGAGTTTATTGAAATTTTTAAGTTTTCTAGCCACTTCTCTTTTATCATCTCCGGAAGTCATTTGGGATTTAAATTTATCTATTATATCGCTATCAATATGAGGACAAGTTTCCATTAAACGATCAAATTCGTCTCTACATGTTTTCATGAAATATGTTACATCTACTCTTTCTTCTGGCGATTTTAATAATTCTATTCTAATACTTCTATGGAATTTATCCCATGAAATAGAACTCATAGCATGGGCTTCAGATAGCTCATTTATTTTAAAAAATTGCGATACTGTTGTTATTATACCAGCTAATATATTAACACTCCCTATTACTATAGAACATTCAGATCTGTACGTTAATGGAATTCTTTCTAATGCAAAGTTTGCAGTACCAGTTAAAGTTGATAAAACAATAACAGGTATAGTATACATATTTCGTTTTTTGGAGTATTTTATATTAGAATTAGCATGAAGCAATTTATAACACGAGGCTTTGTCTGCCCAATCTATAAATATATTCTCATGGTGTTTTTCCCATGGGGTGTATTCTCTAACCGTAGTTTCAGATTTATTGTCCATGTTTCAATTATTTTATTAAAATAGATGTATAAATTAATGGAATGAATAACAACGAAGATTTTCTATATATCGAAGATTGTAAAAATGACATATATGCTTTAATAAAAGACATAAATGACAAATGTACAAATTTAGAAGATCTTTATAAAGAATACCTTCAAGAAGTTTTAAAACACGATACGCATTTAATGTCCTTAGATGTTTTATTTTTTCAGATAGAATTAACATACGAAGACATTAAAAATTACACAAGTTTATTTAATGAGTTTTTATCTAGAATGTATGGAATGTACTATAAACTGTACATTAAAATAATACATTCTCTTAAAGATATAAAACTTGATAATATTTTTGGCAATAATCTATTTTTTAAACCTACGCCATTCGACGATTTAAATAAAAGAGAATATAACTTTGACGAAACAGATAAGATACATAATACAATCATAAATATAATGACATCTATAACACAATACATATCAAAACAAAAATATTCAATAGAAGATGATGAGGTGTATTCTAAAACACACAAAGGAATAAATATAAATCAATTAGTATTCGAAAAAACACACGACAATGAAATTTTACTACAAAAAACTAAATTATTTAATAATATACTTGAAAATTATTACGAATATCAAAAAAAATTTCTAAGAAGAATGATATTAAAATTAAAAGTTTTACAGTTTCAAATAAATTCTGACATAGAATTTCAAACAACTAAACGAGAATCTAAAAACAATGTAAATGTAAATGTAAATGTAAATGATGAATTGAATAACGCCTTAAATGATGAACAATTTCAGAACGTTATTTTAAATGGTCTAAATTTAAATAGCGATAAAATTACAAAGGACAAAAAAAATGTATGTAAAAAATTTATTGAAAGCTTAAGTAGATGTTGTATTTGAATACTTATTAAATGCTTCAAGTGTATTTGGACAAAGATCTGTAATAATTTCCTTCATAGCATCCGAATATTCCTTTATTTCAGATTGTGCATTTTCTGCAGACCTAAGTCTGATAAAATTCAATAAATTATGTAGGTCAATACACCAATAAAATTCAGTGTACATATTTTGAGGAAGACCAATTCTTGCAATTTCCCTAGATACTCCAGCCTTCAGTAGATCTCTATAAAGTCCATATTGTTTATAAGAATTTGTCATATACTCCTCGAATTTATATTTAATTTGTTGATCTGTAATTTCATTCCCAGACATTTGTTTATTCAACTTCCCCTGATCATATATACTCCTAGGACAGTAAAATTCTCCTTTCATAACAGAGTATCTTCCGGAAATTTCATTAACATTTGCAGTTCTATGACGAATCCATTGTCTCTGTACAAAAATTGGACATTTAATATGAAATTTAAATTTTACCATCTCAAAGGGTGATGTATGTTTATGTCTAACAAGAAAATCAATTAAACTTTTATCTTTTTCAGGTGTTTTAATACCCTGATTAAACGAAACTCTTGCAGCTTGAACAATAGCGTGATCACACATCAAATGTTGACAACTTTCAGGAATATATCTTGGCATACAATCAACTAGTTTAACAAAACCTGGTGGTCCATATGTGTCAAGATTTACATATTTAATTTTATTATCAAGATCAATTAAACCATTATATTCTTGTTCGGGAATACATTTTTTATTTTCATTTGATACTGGAACTGGGAAAAGATTAAATTCTTCATAACTAGGAAGAACAACCGAAATTAATCTTTTATTCCTATTGATGTTTTTAATACAATTTCTCAACATTATAATATATTATACGCTTTAACTTTAAATTAACTTAAAAAAATTAGATATATTAACCTATAAATTGTATGCCTCTATTCCTGAAAATAGACCCCGAAGATTCTCATCACTGGGAAAATCATCCAACGTATGAAAAAGCTAGAAAAAATGAAGACGTTGGTTTGGACATCCCAATGCAAAAATCGGTTTTTATACCAGCTAAATCTAATTCCTTTAAGATAAATCTTAATATTAAAACAAACCCTAGCCATGGATATATGGTTCTTCCCAGAAGTTCTATTTCAAAAACTAATGTAAGACTAGCAAACTCTGTTGGAATTATAGATAAAAATTACCGAGGTAATGTAATCGCAGTTGTTGATAATATCGGGGAAACAGATGTTTTATTCCAAGAAGGATGTTGTTATTTTCAAATTGTAGCTTTCGATGGAATTCTTCCTAAGTTTCAGATAGAAACTGTTAATGATACGACTGATCGAGGTTCGGGTGGGTTTGGAAGTACAGGAGCTTCTAATTAAATTACAGGTGAACCGACAATAAAAAGTCCTTCTTTATCTAAAAATTCAAGGGTTAATTTGGATGCTATTTGTTCAGATTCTTTTTTTGTTTTATTAGTTCCCTGACAATATTTCTTTCCATTTATTAAGACTACAGATGTAAATACTTTTTTATGCGCCGGTCCAGAAGTTTCTACTAATTCATATTCTGGATTTACCTGAACGCTTTGCTGACATCTTCTTAGAAGAATGTCTTTATAATTATTATCTTCTTCTAAATCTTCAAAGTCGATGTATTTATTTATAGTTTCTAAAATAAATTTTTCAGCATACTTAAATCCTAGATCGAGATTAATAGAACATATAAAAGCCTCAAATATATCTTCCAAGAATCTATCATTATCTCTGCCACCTATATTTTCAACATTCTTACTAATAATAAGATATCTATTTAAATTTATTTGCCTAGCAAGATATGCAAGCGTTTTACCATTTACTAGTTTAGTTCTAATTCTGGTTAGAAATCCTTCATCTTTATCAGGATATTTATGAAAAACAAAATTAGCGATAACAAGATTAAGAACCGAGTCTCCAAGGAATTCGTATCTTTCATATGAAACCCTTAAAGATTCTTCTTCTTGTTTAGCTAAGAATCTTAAAACACTTTTATGAATAAAAGCTTTTTGATAAAATAAAACATTAACAGGCGTTACATCTATAATAGAAAAAACATCTTCAGTTGTAATCTCCTGGTTATACTCGTTGAAAAATTTAAACATAACTATTGTAATTAATTATACATTTATTCTTTTAAATTGTTATTTTTTTTGTAAAATTTCCATAGTATCTTCAATCTCTTTTCCATTGTTACATATGTCCATAATATCTTTAATCTTCAATAAACTTGAATGTGCTAAATAATCACTGGATACATTATTATCAGTTGTATAGATTTCTAGTTTTTGAATAGAATCTCCAATTGAATATGTGTAATTTTTTAAAAGAAAATTATGACGTTTCCATTCATATGTATATAAATTAATTTCATTTAGATTAGGATCAGTATTGTCTACTTTTTTTTTAGTCTCGGCAGTAACTAATATATCATAAGGTCCAGTATTCTTAATTATAATACTATCGATGACTTTCATTGGGGCTTCATCTCCTTCAAACATAACTTCCTCTAGGGTTTTTTTCCAGTTGTTATAAGAATCAAACGAAGATTTAATTTTTTCATAATTAATTTTATTAAATAGTTTTGCATCAAAACCAAACTCATCTGTGTATTTTCCAAGTGTAAATTTTATACAATTACCTTTTTTATTGTTGTCTTGAAAAAATCTGACTAAGTCTGGTAAAATATTATCCATTTTATACATTATTAATTTGTTTCTTTAAACCTATATAAAGGAATATACAAATACTTAATTATAAAAATGACAACTCTAGAGCAGACCGAGCCTCTAACTCCATCCGATAAGTTTGACCTTCTATTGAAGGATTTTAACAGTCTCACAGAAACTCTTAAGACTATGAATGTTCGTCTTAAGACTCTACAGAAAGATGTAAACAAGGCTATGAAGTCCGGTAAGCGTCCAAAGCGTGTAACCGAAGTAGATCCAAATGCCCCTAAGAAGATTTCTGCTCTACAGCGCCCGGTTGTAATTTCAAATGAGTTGTGTTCATTCCTAGGATTCTCCGAAAATACCGAACATTCTCGCCAAGAAGTAACATCTTCTATTAATAATTACATCAAGACTAATAATTTGCAGGATCCTAATAATCGTCGTTTTATTCTACTCGATACTACACCAGAGGCTAAGAAGCTAAAGGTTCTTCTCAGGGATCCAGATCAGCCGGTTACATTTTTTAACATTCAGCGTTATCTAAAGCCTCATTATCCACCGTCCGAGAAGGATAAGAAGGCTTCTGAAACTAAGGAACCGGAGACACCAGCTCACAAGCCCGAAGTAGTAGCTGACGCAGCTGTTGTACCGGAACCCCCAAAGGTTTCTGTCCCAAAGCCTCCAGTGAAGAGACGTGTTGTCAAGAAGCAATAGATATAGATATAAATGCAATTAAAAAAAGAGTATGTAAAAAATATTACCCTAAAGTGTATAATTATATAATACTAATGTATTACATTTTTAATGTAAAAACGTTAGGAGAAAATAGGTGTATGGTGTATTCAAATATGTATATAAATTTTTTACGTATGGGTTGTAAATATAAAGATCAGGAATTAATTAATAGTTTATGTCCTGAGTTTATAAGAGATAAATGTGTAAATAATATTCACGTTCCATATCACTTCACATATTAAATTAAGTATTAATAAAGAGCCCTCGTGGCGCAATTGGATAGCGCGTAGGACTTCTAATCCTAAGGTCCGGGGTTCGAGCCCCCGCGAGGGTTCTTTATTAATACTATCTTAATAAACACATTAATTGTGATTACCAGGTGGTGATTCTAAGTTTGGATGTCCAATGTTATATCATTATTGTTAGGTATAATATCATGTATACATGTACATTCAATATACCAATTTTACTTAACTCATTATAATATGTCTCCATAAATAAATATCCAATGACTCCAAAAAATAAATCACTTATCGAATTTATATAACTTCTTGGTTCCCATGATTTAGGAGGTTTTTTATGAGATTCTGTAATATATGTATAATACCAATCTTTAATTTCATGAATGAGATGTAAAATATTATATATTATAAAGCCTTCACTACTTGTTAACCCAAGATATTTAGTGGAAATTATATAACCCGCACACCCCGATAATAGATGACTAAGAGAATAAATATCAATTAAAGATGGATATTGTAACGTATCTTTTCCATACAACCTAATGTTTCCAACAGGCATTTCTTTATATATATTTAAGTTTTTAATTTAAAATTATCTTTTACAGGCAAAACCTTCTCTACAATACCACTTATTTATACCCATTAATTCACAGAAAATATGTATAGATGCGCCTGTTAAAAATAAAAGTATACCCATTTGATAAAAATTATCCCTAGAAGTCCTTAAAGGTAATTTCATTTTTAATTTAGGAGAAAGAACAGCAAAATCTAATACACATGCTATTACATTACCAAATAAAACTGTTATGACTCCTACGCTTATAGCTTCGTATATTAACTGAGACATGTTTACTTATTATATAAAAATATAATAAAATTATATTAATATATATTAAATATGTCCAAAGAAATTACAGTACAATTATTAAAATTACACGTAAATAAAATAACAGATGATAAATTAAAGAGAAAATTTTTATTAAATTGTATAGAAAAACATAATTTAATAAAAAAAGAGGAAGAAAATAAAACGTTGCATGACAAATTTGAAGATTTTTGTAGAGTATGCAAAAGTAACTCTAAAGTTATTAAACATAACACAGAAGTATGTGAAATATGCGGAACAGTGTTAGATGAATCTATAAACCCTTACAAAACCTTTAAGCAAAATTTAAACACTGGAAAATTGGGAAGTTTTATATCACCAGATGGTACAAATAGGGATTTATCACGTGTAAATACATGGGTTAATACAAGCCCCGAAGAAAAAAAATTACAACAGGATTTAACATACATCCTAAATAAAATAGATTCATTAGAGTCTGAATATATGTATAATCCTGAAATTTTTGATAAGATAAGACAGGAAATTATAGAAATGTGGTATTTAAAGATAATAAAAACAGATAATATAAGAGGTGATGAAAAAAAATCTTTAGCTGCTCTTATTATATATAGTGTGATAATATATAACGGTCTAAAAATTACAATTGAAAGATTGTCTAGACAACTTGGAGTGGGCGTAGGTAGTATATCATCTGAACTTTCTAGATTAAAAGAACTCTTTAATAATACAAAATACGCACAATATGTAAATATTAAATTAAAAAGTGATATAGATTTAAAATTAACACCTTTTTTAATAAGAGAGTTAGACCTTGTTAAAAGATCTATAAGAAATGCAGGCATGCCTCCCCCAGGGGATAATGGTATATATGGAATTATATATGCTATTTCTAAAAAAGCTTCTAAAAAAGATCCTTTATACAATAATTACAATCTACCATATCTTTACAATAAGACAGGTGTAAGTACAACTACGATAAGCAGGGAATCTAAAAAATATGAAAAATTCATTAAATAATGTAAATTCTCTTAAAAATATTGTATGCTATGAAATTATAGTTCGATATAGTGGTTGAATAATAATATATAGATAGAAACATTTTGTCAAAAAGAATAAGTTGTTCTTCTGTCAATATATTTTTAGTAAATTTATGATCTATTTTAGTTAAATTATAAATCTCGTAAGATGAAATATTATTAATAGCATAAAATTCCGGTTCTTTTATTATTTCATCTTTAAACTCGTCTATTATATTCAAGCATCGCTCGTCTTCAAACTGTTCTAATGTTTCTTCGTCATACTCCGCAATTACATCAAGTTCTTCTTCATCAAAGACAATCGGTTCCATAGATGTATAGAATACAATTTGATTATTATGTTCTATACATTTATATAATTTTATTTTAGTAATTGTATTTTTTTGTCATTTATTTTCATTTTTTCTTGGCGCGGGCGGCGATGGAGGCGAGGGTGCTGGCTCGCGATATGGCGGTGCGAGATAGGCTCCTATGTGATTTTCTATTTCTATTCCTAACACCCGATGGTATAGTAGACGGAGATCCCTTATATTTATTTGTTTCCCTATTAAAAAAATTCCAAAGAAACATAACAACAAAACTTAACACAGTTACACCGACTGCTAATTTTATCAATGATAAAAATAATTGTGCTTCACGATTTTTCATTTTATAATTACATTATATTTTTTTATAAAGGTAATTTATTTTTTGCCCCTTTACATTTATAACTTCTAATGTAAATTTTTCATCTATATTATACAATAAATTAACTTCTGGTATGATAACGCGGTCTTTTATTTTAATAAATACATTATCTGAATTTTTTATAAGAAATTTACCGGGTAAAAGTTCTATCTGTACATCTTTTAAAGTAGAATAGTTATCTAATAAGACTTCTTTAGACTCATTTGAATTGAGATCATAGTTATTACGTGTTTTATCTTCTTTTGTATTCTTAACTTGTCTATTTTTACGTACATATGTAAAAAATTCCACTATAATTACTATAAATAGGACATTCAAAAAAAACCAAAATTCTATCATACCCGTTTATAATAGTCAAAAATAATTTAAATTAACATTTTTACGCTTAATGAACTTAAAGAGATTATACATACTATATTATCTAATAAACATGTCCCATACTATTGTACTCCCCAGTGAATTTGACGATTCTTCTATTAAGTTTCTAGCACCTAGGCAAAATAAGCTAGGCGGACAAAGCGTTCTTATTAATTATGAAACAGACCAGAATAGTGGGGCGTTTATTCTTCAGACATCTCGTGTTCGCATTCCTTTTGGAATCGATCAATCTAAGCCACAAAATGGAGAAGCAGTTAAGTATCACATTTCAGTCGCACTAGCAAATGATGAGACACAAAATCCTCAGCTTCGCCAATTTACTGAGAATATTCGTGCTATTGACAGTAAGGCAAAGACTTGTGCTATGGAAGAGACAACTTGGTTTGGAAAGAAGCTAAGCGAAGAACTCTGTAAGGAGTTTTACAAGTCTGCTGAAAAGTTCCCTAAGGACTCAAAGTGGCCGTCTAATCTAAAGGTAAAGCTTCCATTTGTAAACGGAGTTCCTCAGTTTGCAGTTTATGATGAGAATAAGAATGCTATTAATGTTGTAGACGAGGATGGAAATATCGATCTAAGTTCTATCCCAAGGGGTTCGGAGGCTGTTTGTCTTATTCAGTCTACGGGTGTTTGGTTTGTTGGCAAGACTCAGTTTGGTGTAGGTTTTAAGCTTCTACAGGCAAAGATTTTTAAGAGTAATAAGCTTTCTGGATATTCTATCGTAGATTCCGAGGACGAAGAAGAGGTTGAGGTTGAGGGCGAGGAAACCCAGTAGTAATTATAAAACTAGATAAAAATACATAACTAAAAAATAGAACACCTAATTAAAACAGCCTAAACAGTTAAATAAAAATTTTACCCCCTAAAAAGTTTAATCAATACATTCCTCCATAGCTCAGTTGGTTAGAGCGTGCGGCTGTTAACCGCGAGGTCTTCGGTTCGAACCCGAATGGAGGAGTATATTGATTTAAGAATAATAAACCTTCTTAATCGAATGTTTCATAATAAAACTAGTACAATGTTGACATGGTTTTGAATTTACACATTCACCCTGTGAATTAACCCTAATTATAACAAGTTCACAACGTTTCAAATCCTCGACCTTTATTTTTTTAAGTCCGTCTAGGATGGCACTAACTTCTGCATGCAATGAACGTTTCTTATTAGAATTAGTGTTATAATATGTGTTATACCCACGTCCTATAATTTTCCCCCTATGTATTAAAACCGCGCCATGATTAAAATTCATCTCTGACTTCAGAGCTTGATTATACGCCTCCTGAAAAAACAGTCGCTTCATATTATCTTATACAATATTATGAAGTTTGTGTTTTAAGTTGATTATTTTTTAGAAATATTTAACTTTATTTTACTATATTATATGCTCTAGATATATCATATGATGCACACTCCCTGGCACCAAAAAAAGAATTTCCTGGAGTGTATGCTTTAGGTTTATTAGCATATACATACAAACAATATAACAACATTAAAAAAAATAAAAATATTATCATGTTTTGAATAGAAAACATGGATTTTTTAGTAGGAGATTTAATAGTAGGTAACTTATATGAAAGATGTTCAGGGAGTTGAGGAGTTCCTCGGGGCAAAACACTGGGTTTTTTATCATTTGAATTAATTACTACATCTGCTTGAGCGTTATTATCACTTAAATTTGAAGGGGTGATATCATTTGATAACTTTAATGGAGTATCTTCACTAATTTTAACTAATTCATCTACTTTTTTATTGTCAATATCTTTATAACTTGGTGCATTTTGTCCGTAAGATAAATATTTAACTCTTTTATTCTTTCTTAAAGAACTATACATTATTATATTATACATTACATATTATTTTTTTTGTTTATGCAAATAAAATAACACTAAGAATATTATTATTATAGTTATGAGATCTGATAATACTCTACCCATATTGAGTGATTTATTTTTCGTTAATTGTATTTTAAAATTTTTTAATTTTTCATCTGGGTCTACTACAGAGAATACAATTGGATTAAATATTTCATAAATTAATGTAGCTATATAAGTGTGAACAAGAACTGTTATTAATCTCGCTGTTGTAAAATTAACGGTTATGAATTGTACAAATTCACTCATTTATGTAAAATAAATATTTTTTATTAATTATAAATATGAATGTTTATAATTGTTAATTTTAGTTGTAATAATATGTAACATATACTATAATTAAGACTATTACTATGTCTATTTTATAAAAATCAGTTATATATGGATATAATGTTGTCATTAATACATCATATAAAAAAACTTTAAATTAGCTTATTGAAATATCTGTACGGTGTGGGGTTCGAACCCACGAGGCCGAAGCCAGCAGATCTTAAGTCTGCCCCCTTAAACCACTCGGGCAACCGTACAGATATTTCAAGTACATATATTATTATAGAATATTTCTCTAAATGTGTTTATAAAATACTATTATATTATAAATTATTCTATGATGTCTTGTTACATTATGAATTTTATGATTCCAAAATAAATCGTTTAAAGAGTTATTATCAAAATTTATAGGAACTTTTAAGACTACAAAATTTGTAAAATTATACAGGTCATTGATTATTTTCTGCACATCAATATTATCAAGATGTAATTTTACATTCTTTTTATTTTTATATTCGTTTCCACCCCATGGTGGATCTATAAAAATGATATTTTGTTTAATTAAAAATTTAACATGATTATAATTAGCGTTATAACATTGACAATTTGAATATTCTTGTATATTTTTTTTAAGAACACAAAATATGTCATTTTCTTTTTCAACACATATTACCTTATAAAAATCTTTACAAAACAGTAAAGAATTACCTCCTATACATGCAGTAGCGTCTGTTATTATACATGATTTTTTTGCCCATTCGGTACCAATATAATTTAGTATAATATTATTTATCTGTTCTGCTTGATTTTTTGTAGTATAAACATTTATACATTTTAAAGGAATGTTCATTTACATTGTATATAATATCATTTTATATACATTATTATTTTTTTTTCCTATTGTAACCTATAACTAATATTCCTAATAAAATTACAATGGATATTATGATATAGAATGTATAATCTCTAGTTTTCATTTTAAATTCTCGTGGATAATATATGTTTTCCAGTTTAAATTCTCGTGGATAATATATGTCTTCCATTTTAAATTCTCGTGGATAATATATGTCTTTCCAGTTTATAGATACATCTACTAAATGGTTTTTTTTATAATTTTTATAATTTTCGTTTTTTAATTCCATCACATAATCCATATTTACTAAAGACGGATGAACCCACCAATCCTCAAATACAAAATTCGGGTCACCGCAATTGATGTCCCCAAAAACCATAAAATATCCCCGTTTTTTAAATATCTCTCTTGACTTCTCTCTAGTGTATTTATATTTCCCCGCAGCATAATAATCATGTTCGAATGTTATAACAGCAAATTTATATTTGTCCATTATTTCAGAATCTAATTTTTCCAATGTTTTTATAGTACTACCATTTTTCGCTTCAATGTCTATCTGTAAATAGTCAAAGTTCTTAGGATAGTCTTTTAATAAATTTTTATAATCTATTTTTGTTGCATCCTCTATTACATGTTTACTTTTTTTACGTAACTTTTTATAATCTTCTAACCAGTTACCGCCTTCTTCACCTAGCGCCTTGTCATAACCGTTCTCTATCATAATACCCTCCCATAAAAATAAATTTTCTAGGATGTATGTATTATTCATACGAATTGGAAAAGCAGAACCTATTTCTAAGAAATAACCATTCTTTTTCCCATTTAATACATTTACTACAAATTTATCTTGTCCTGCCTGACTATTATAATTCATTATGTTATTAATACTATATTTTATTAATTAGTTTTAATCATAGAATCTATTATAGCTATAGTATCTGTATCTTTTATAATTTTTATACAATCAAAACCTGATTTAAATTTATTAATCGGAAAATGAAAATCCTCTAATTTATAATAAGAATACATTATAATCAAATAAGATTCTATGCATCCCTTCATTTTTAAAGTCTTCCATATGTTATATAATATCATATAATCTATATTATTCATTTTATAGTCTTCTAATCCATAAACATTGTAATAATATTTAAAACATTTCTTCAGCTGTTTACAATAATTATTTATAACCTTTTCTAATTTTATATTTTCTTCGATTGATATCTCGTTTATTATATTTTGAACTATCTCGTCCATTATAGATTTAAGAAAATAATATATATTGTTTAATAAACCATGAAAAGAAAATTAGGACATGAACTCGATGAAGATGTTTTTGATATAAATTGTTATGATCTAAAAACACTAGACTCGTTAATTAACATGATAAACGATTATGATAAAAAAAAATTACCCCCGAAGCGTCAAAGAAAATATTATCCATCAAAAATAGATTTATTACCTGATATACTCTCAGACTTAGAAGAACTTAATAAAATGACCGGATTAAAAAAACTCAAAATTCAATTGTTAGAGCAAATACTTTTTTTTATACAGGATATAGATGAAAAAATAATGTTACATACTGTTTTAGAAGGTCCCCCGGGAACTGGTAAAACAACAGTGGCTGGAATTTTATCTAAAATTTATGCAAAGATTGGTATATTTAAGAAAATTAAATTTAATGTTTTAAAAAGATCTGATTTAATATCTGAATATCTTGGTGGTACAACTATTAAAACAACAAAAGCCCTTGACCGATGTAAAAAAGGAGTTGTTTTAATAGATGAAGCGTATTCTATTGGTAGTACATCTGGTGAAGATATATATGCAAAGGAATGTGTTGATACAATAAATCAGTATTTAACAGAAAATTATGATAATATTGTATGTATAATTGCCGGTTATAAACAAGAACTTGATAGATGTTTTTTTAGTATAAACCCAGGTCTTAGAAGACGTTTTCCGTGGACTTTTACTATAGATAATTATTCTTCAAATGAACTAGCTGAAATTTTTTATAAAATAGTAAATGAAAAGGAATGGGAAACTACATGTAAAGAATCTGATATAGTAGATATTATAAATAAAAAACACAATTTATTTACAGGTAACGGCGGAGATATAACGAGTATAGTAGAAAAAAGTATGATAAATAACTGTAGAAAAAATTTCGGTAAAGAACAGAAATATACAATAGAACTGGACGATTTTATACATGCTATGAATATATTCGAGGATAATAAGAAAGGTAAGCTAAACAATGTTCCTTATGGAATGTATAATTAATTTTCGTTAAACTACCTATTATTATAATATATCATAATACTATAGATGATATCTTATAAAAATATAGATATACTTCAATTAACAATAGATGATGATAAAAAATTAATAAATAAAGACAAGCCAGTCGAAATAAAAAGTCCTATTATGTTATTTTCTTTAGGTGAAGATGAGAATTTTTTAAATTTCTCTGTCAATAGAGATGCAGAAAATCATTGTGTTTTTCTTAATTTAAGTAAATACATTGAGAGATTATATAATTTTAAAAACATAGATTCTAATTTAAATACAAATGAATCTATTCTAATTTACTTGGGTAAAGACATTAATTATCAAATTTTTGACTCTGATAGTAAAAACACGACAAAAGAAAAAATAAAATATGGCGGTAAAGCAATTTTTTCATTCGTGACTAACAATGGGAGACATGAGCTTGTCCAGCTTTTAATGATAAAATAAATATAATACATATTCGTTTATTAAATTAATAAAAAATAATAACATCTATTAATCAATGAGTCCTATACTTAGTGTATACAATCCTGTAAAAATACAAGATGGTGTATTCTATTCTAAAATAATATTAAATGATGAAGACATTATCATTCAAGTAAAAAAAAATAAAGTATTATTGGACAAAACTAATAATAAAGCTCTTCTAGACCTTGACTCCAAAACCAAAAAAGACATAGCCTGGATAGGAGAAGAAGTTATTAAAGAAACTTCAAAAAACAGTGAATCCTGGTTTGGAAAAAACATCTCGCTTGATGATTGTAAGACTTTATATAGAGATTGTATAGATGATAAAAAATTAAAATGTTTTTATGATGAAAATTCTAATTTTTATGAAAATAAAAACGAATCCATAGAACATTCAAACTTACCAGATGAAATGTTGGGTATAGCTATTATAAAATGCTGTGTTATAATATTTACAAAAACTGCATTTTATGTGAGATGGGAAATATCTCAATTTAAAATAAAAATATCCGAAGAAAAATTAAATTTAATTGAATACTCCATAAGAGATCTTGAAGAACATAATATATCTATAGACGATTTTAATATAGAAAATAAATTAAAAGATAAACTTAAAGATATATCTTTATTCTGATTTAATTTATTTAAAAACATAATGTATATATAATTATAAAATGATCATATCCATTGAGGGTAATATCGGCTCCGGGAAATCAACATTTTTTAATTACTGTCGTGCACAGATGTACGATAGACCTGACATTATTTTCGTTGAAGAACCCGTCGATGTATGGGAATCTATAAAGGATAGTAATGGAATTAATTTATTGCAACAGTTTTATAACCACCCTTATGATTATGCATTTTGTTTTCAAATGACTGCATACATCTCTCGTCTAGCAAGACTCAAGAATGCCATAAAACTAGCTGAGGAAATTAAAGCCACTGCTATAATTACGGAAAGATGTGTTTATACGGATTTTAATGTTTTTACAAAAATGTTGCATAAAGCTTGTAAAATTAATGACATAGAACTTTCATGTTATAGAATGTGGTTTGATAATTTCATGGAAGATATCCCAACACCTAAATTCATCTATCTAAAAACTTCTGCTGAAAACTGTTATGATAGAGTAATGGAACGTAACCGACCCAGCGAGACTGGTATCTCCTTGGATTACCTGTTGGAGTGCGAATATTATCATGATATCTGGCTATTGCCAGGTCTTCTAGGAAATGTTACCGTTTTTGATGGAAATCAATCAACTGAATATCATAATACTTATCTTAATACCATTAAAAAAATGATACATAATCCACAAGAACGTTCTCATAAGAGAAAGGTAAATGATGTTGAACATGCTTTAAATGCTATAACATTTTAAATAATCCAATTTAAAGATTGCTTTAATTAAATAAGTAGATGGATGAAATAATTCAACACGTACTTATATGCATAAAAAAAGTAAAAGATGAACTAGGCGACTTTTATAAAGAAAATATATATCAAAATGCTCTAAGAATTGAATTAGAAAGATTGGGTTATTATTGCGGAACTGAAGTTATTATTCCAATACATTACAGTGGTATATACATCGGGTTTGAAAGAGCTGATATAGTTATATATCAGTGTATTGCCCCTTATAATATTAAACTCATAATTGAACTAAAGTCTCAAAGTACTAAATTAACGAATAAAGAAACCGTTCAACTTAAAAAATACCTTAAGAATGTAAAATGTAAAAGAGGAATCTTAGTTAATTTTTATGAAGTACCAGAAATACTCTGCGTTACCGATGAATCTACCGAAAAGATTCTCTATGACACACTTCGCTAATGTAATTAGTTTTAAACTTAATAGTTTTTCCATATTTAACTAACTCCACTGAAAATACACTAGTATTATCATTGGGTATAGATAAATTCTTTTTAAACTTATGGTTGTACAATTTGTATATATTTTTTAAAGACAAATTATTTACAAGGTTTAACCATGTTTTAACCGGATTTGTTTGTTTACGAAGTCTTAAAACCTTTATCATATCATGAAACATATCGTTTTGTCTTTTAGGATCAGGACCTCTAAATCCATGAGTATGTTTTAATATATTTTCTACTATTTTTGTTTGTGTGTTATTTATTATTTTATTCACTTTGATAATATATGCACCTTCTAGAGTAAAAACAATATGTGTTAAATTGTCTTTTTTGGCGAATGATATACATTGACGAATATCTTCACCAGACGGCCATCCATATATAGTGTCCGCATCTATGTAACATTGTTTTGGATGTGTATGAAAATTAACAATTCCATATGGAGTTGCAACTGAATCTTCATTACCTCTATTAATTTTAAATTCTGTACTTTTTTTATTACACACGTCTTTATTGCAATATTCTTCATCTTTGAATAATATTTTTCCAGCTATTTCAATCTTATCTTTATGAAGCGATTCTTTAATTTCACTAATAAAATCACTGGATAAAACCCAATTTACAGTTTTTTCACTTCTTTTACAAGGCATGTTTACAATTGATTTATATTTAATTTTGTTGTTTAATTTCAGTTTTTAAAATAAAATATGTATTATAAAAATACATTATGTCTGAGACATTAAATGTTAATGTGATAGTTGCAGCTAAAGAAGAATACACTAAACAATTGATAACACTTCTGCAACCAGAGATATATGAATTGATTAAAAATGTATTTTCAAATTCTCAAAAAAATAATTTACGAAGAAAACTTTCATATTCTAATTTTCAAAAAGAACTTAAACAAGTTCCTCGATGGTCTAATTATACGTTAGAAGAGTATCTTCAAAAAATAAATCAGAAGTATCCTTATTTAATGGATTTAATAACCGCTATATTCGTAAGTCATGTTAAGATATTGGCATGTGTTAGAATTAAAGCAGATGATAAAGCAATAAAAATAAAGGTTCCAAATCTTAATAACTTTCTACATAAAATAATAATAAATACATCGGAGAAGGTTTATTATTATCCAGATATAATAAACAGTGATAAAGAGAAATTATTTACAATAATAACTACCTCTATTATAGATACTATATCAAATCAAGTTCCACTTGAATACATCCTAAACGAGTATCTATCGGGTGCATTTGATGAAGAAGAAAGTCCTTTTGAAAAACCTTTAGGTGAATTAAATAATAACGACAATTTATATGACCAGGACGTTGATGAAGACTTAGAATCTAATTATGAAAATGAATTAAAGAAAGATATACCAATTGGAGAAATTTCTAAATTAATCCCTCCCCCTGTTACAGAACAAATTCAAAGTCTAAATGAAAATGAAAATGAAAATGAAAATGAAAATGAAAATGAAAATGAAATTTAAAATGAAAATTTAAATGTAAAAAATA
>MDSW01049833.1_pt1 | contig 17951 bp, 17 predicted proteins | sample 811171 | NCBI WGS metagenome assembly MDSW01 (sample SAMN05326641, study PRJNA326480) | marine metagenome | isolation source: seawater | place: Atlantic Ocean: North West | collected 2012
CCAAATTTCTTAAAATTCTTGTATCATGGTATATTATATGTAGTAACAATTTTAAACTGTATAATTTTAAAATTTAAATATTAAAAAATGTTTTTCTCAGTTGAAAATATTAAAATTGATAAAAAAACTGTCGCAAAGGTTTTTAAGTATAAAAAAAAAAAAATTTAGAGGAATAAAATTTTTTACATCTAAAGAACTTAATCTTCAAGTTGGTTTCATGTCACATAAATCACAACATAATATTCAACCGCATTATCATCTTAAAAGGGGAAAAATAATAAAAGATATGTCAGAGTTTTTGATTATCTTTAAAGGTAAAATAAAAGTGTTATTTTATAATAAAAAAAAAAGCTATGTTAAATCAAAAATTTTAAATGAAAAAGATATGATACTAATTATTTCAGGTGCTCATGGTTTTAAAATTTTAAAAGAAACCGAAATGCTTGAAGTAAAACAAGGACCTTTTATCGGGACAAAAGACAAAAAAAGATTTTAATAATTTGAAAAATTTTATACCAGTAAATAAGCCGTTAATTCATAAATCAGATGTGAACTCTGTCAAAAAGATAATTTCTTCTGGATGGATTTCATCCGAAGGTCCAAACGTTAAAATTTTTGAAAACAAATTTTCAAATTATATTGGACATAAATATGGAGTGGCAGTTTCAAGCGGGACAGCAGCTTTAGATATAGCAATAGAAGTTCTAAAATTAAAAAAAGGTGATGAAATCATTATCTCAAACTTCACAATAATATCTACTATTTTGCCAGCTATAAGACTTGGGCTTAAAATAAAGCTAGTTGATTGTAATCTTGAAGATTGGAACATGAATATAAATCAAACAGTAAAATTAATTTCCAAAAAAACAAAAGCTATAATAGCAACTCATATATATAATTATCCAACAAGAGTGGATATTTTAAAAAAAATTTGTAAAAAAAAAAAAATTTTTTTAATAGAAGATTCATCTGAAGCTTTAGGTCAAACAATTTTTAAAAAAAAATGTGGAAGTTTTGGAGATATTAGTACTTTTAGTTTTTATGCCAATAAACAAATTACTACAGGCGAGGGCGGTATGATTACAACAAATAATAAATTGTTTTATGAAAAAGCTAAAGAATATAGAAACCTATGCTTTGGTAAAAAAAATAGATTTAATCATAATGACATTGGTTGGAATTATAGAATGACAAATATTCAGGCTACTTTAGGCATAAGTCAATTAAAAAGAATTAATTCCATCATAAAAAAAAGACATTTTGTTGGACAAACATATTATAAATATTTAAGTAAAAATAAAAATTTATTCATACCACCACCTATGAATAAATATTCAAAAAATATATATTGGGTAATTGGAGTAGTTATTAAAAATAGAAAATTAGGCTTAGATGGAAAAAAAGTAATGGAGAAATTACAAAAATTTAATATAGGATCAAGACCATTTTTCTGGCCTATGCATAAACAGGATATTTTTAAAAATTATACTTTTTTTAAATCTAAAAAGTTTAAGAAGTCTGAATTAATATCTAAATATGGCTTATATTTACCCTCAAGTTTAGATTTAACAAAAACTCAAATAAAGTACATATCTAATTGTTTGAATAAAATTACCTCAAACTAACTTTTTATAAAAAGTTGATATTTTTACAATTCCAAATGAAAAAAATATAGATAAATAAATTACACAAGGCACAAAATATCTAGTGTTACCATGCCACGACACTAGAGAATAAAAATACAATAAAGATAAAAATAAAAACGATAATTCTTCGTATTTTTTTAATTTATATAATTCTACAATTCCAAGAATACAAATAAAGTAAATTAAAATTGTATAAAATATTCTGTAAGGTATTAACTTATCGTGTAGTTCAGAATAATAGTAAATCTCCCCAGAAACAAAATTATGATCAGAATATATATGAAAAGGATTTAAAAGCATCACGTGCATTGATTGTTTGATAATAAACTTTATAAAATCAAAAATATTTTCTTTAAAATATTTTATTGATCTTTCTGCAATAAAATTATCGAAATTTACTTTATCACTTTCATTTAGTATAGTATCTCTATAATTGTATAGACTTTTTTCCTCAATGAGACTTTCATCATTCTTATTATAAGTAATTTTATTACCATCTAACCATAACTTTGCAGCTTTACCTTCAATAATATTAAATTCTTTTGAAGTAATATTCATTTTTTTTGACATAACTTTTGCAATTAAATCCATGTGTGCTCCATGCTTCATGTCAGCTGTTAAAACATGAAAATTTCCTGATCTTACGTAATTATTAATTCCTAAAAAAAATTGCAAAATGAAAAAACCAAAAATTAAAAAAGATATTTTTTTTAATTTTTCTTGTTTTTCAAATACTAAATAACCTAAAATTATTGGTATAATAAAGAAAATAGCATATTGTTTTTGTAGACTCAAAATTCCGATAAGAGCTCCCATAATTAAAAAATTTAAATTATTTTTTTTTTCTTTAAATAAAAAAGCTAATATAAATATTTGAATAGAAAAAAAAATTGACTCAGACCAAAATGTGCCATGGTACTGAAAAATTGTTGGCTCTAAAGATAAAAAACCTATTATAAAAAAATTTATTTTACTACTAAATTTATCTTTTATAACAAAATAAAAATAAAGAATTGATGAGTAAAAAAATAAACATTGCAAAAATAAGTATGGAAAATAAATTCCTGTTTTAATCAAACCAGTTTTTTTATCATATAAACTCTCATTAAATATTAAAAAATATAAAGATGCGATTCTTGGAGGTAAATATTTTGTGTAATTTTCTCTACCGGTTTTAAAGAAATTTTTTCCTTCTTTTATGTTTTGGCTGATTTCATCTCCATGACCCATATATCTTAACGGATCAGCTTTGATCATTTGATGGTAAATATGTCCTTCATGTTTCGATAATTTATCGTATTTAGATAAGTAATGTTTTGAAACTATCAATGAAAAACAAAACGAAAAAAATATAAGTAATAAAATAAATTTATTTACTTTTTGTTGAATCATAAATTAAAGTTTATTCATTTTTTAAAATAAAATTTAAACAATGTAAACAGAGTTCTAAATATTTCAATTTTTGGAATTTTTGATTTACCAAAATTTCTATTTTTAAAATGAATAGGAAATTCCAAACTCTTGTATCCCATTTTATTTAAATTTATTACTGTGCTCATAAAAAAACTATAACCTTTAGCTTCTATTTGATTAAAGTGGAAATTTGAAAGTTTATTTAAATTAAAGCCTCTGTATGATGTTGTGAATTCAGTACCTTCTGACTTAAGTAAAAATTTTATTAGTTTATTTCCAAATGAGCTTATAAAATATCTTATAGGAGACATATCATTTTTGCCACCCCGTATATATCTAGATCCCACTACAAAAGGGTTATTATCTAATAAATTAATTATATTAGGGATTTCTTTAGGTTCATGAGACATATCTGCATCAAGAGTAATTAATTTTTCATATTTATTTTTCAAAGCATATTCATAAGCAAGAATATGTGCTGTATTAAGGCCAAGTTTTGAATTTCTTTTTATTAAAAAAATATTATTTTTATTAGATTTAATACTCTCAACAATTTCATAAGTTCTATCTGGGCTATTATCATCAATTATTAAAAGATCTATGTTTTTATTTATTTTAAAAATTTCATCTATAAATTCTTTGATATTTTCTGCTTCATTATAAGTGGCGGTAAAAACTAATGTTTTATGCATTTTATAAATAGTTAAGTAATAACTTTTAAAAATTATTTTTGTGTTTTTTAAAAATTTTTTAAACTATAAACATATAAATTTGAAGTAATTTGTATGAAAAAAGATAAATTAGCCTTTATTATTGGTGTTACTGGACAAGATGGTTGTTACTTAAGTTTATATCTATTAAAAAAAAAATATAAAATTTTGGGCTTTACAAGATCAACATCAAATAAAAACTTAAAAAATTTAAAAAAGACTAATTTAATTGGAAAAATAAAATTAAAAAAATACTCCGAAAATAATCCTATTGCTATTCTAAAAGAATTAAAAAAAAAAAAACCAGATGAAATTTATTATTTTGCAGGACAATCTTCAGTAGGTTTGTCATACAAACTTCCATTTGAAACTTACTCAAGCAATATTAGCGTTCTTTTTTATATACTAGAGTTTTTAAGGAATAATAATTTAAAATCAAAATTATATAATTCTTGCTCAACTGATTGTTTTGGATACTCAAAAAAAATATATAAAAAAGAAATAGATGAATTCAACCCAATAAGCCCATACGGAAGGTCAAAATCTTTTGCATTTTGGATAACAAAATTTTATAGGGAAAGTTATAAATTACATTCAAAAAGTGGAATTCTTTCAAATCATGAATCTACATTGAGAAACAATAATTTTGTTTTAAAAAAAGTTGTAAATTTTTTAAAAAATAGAAAAAAAAATGAAAAATTATATTTAGGGAATATTTCAGTATTTAGAGACTGGGGATGGGCTCCAGATTTTTCAGCAGCTATTCACAAAATAAATATATCCAGCAAAAAAAAAGATTATGTAGTTGGAACAGGCGAAATATCTTCACTTAAAAAATTAATTTACAAAATGTTTGAATTATCTAATGTTGACAAAAAATTTATAAGAATAAATAATAGTAATTTTTCAAGACCAGCAGAAATAAAAAAAATTTGTACAAATCCAGCCTTAATAAAAAAAGAGTTAAACTGGGCAGCTAAAACAAAAAGTAAAAATCTTTTAGAAAATTTATTAAATGAAAAAATAATTTAATTTAAATTATGAAGCATCTAAATCATGTAGATTTTTTATATTATCCAAAACTTGAATATATAAAAAATTTTATTAGTAATATCAAAAATATAAATATCTTAGAGTTTGGCGTTATGCATGGAAGGTCAACTAAAATGTTTCTTGAGGTTTGTGATAATATGGATGGCACACTAACTTCAATTGATATTAACGATCATTCTGATTTATTTAAAAATGAAAGATGGAAATTTATAAAAAGTAGAGATGATAATTTTGAATTGATGGATCAAATAAAAAATAAAAGTTTTGATGTAATCTATATTGATAGTTTACATGAGCCTAATCATATTAAAAAAATATTATATTTTTATTATGATTTCCTAAAATTAAATGGAAGAATTTTTATAGATGATATTAATTGGCTTCCTTACGTAAAAAATTCATTTAAAGATAATGAGTATTCTGAGTTAATAAATAGAAAAACATTCTCTAAAATTATAGAGATTTATTATGCAAATTTAGAAAATATACAGTTAGAATTTAATTTTAATGGTACTGGAAATGCTAATATTTTAAAACTAAAAGATAAAAAGTTAAATGAAGCCAAAAAAATAGAAAATAGATTATTTGGATTGCGAAATATAATAAGAAATATTCTGCTAATTAAACGTAAGCCTAAAATGTAATGATAAATCATTTTATCAAAAAAAATTCTAGATTAGATAACTACTTAATTTTATACCTATCATTTTTATTTTTTTTTGCAGTCTCATTTTTAATTATTAAACATGACGTAGGAAATGATTCGACAATATCAGAATGGTTAATTAATTATAATGGAGGTTTTACAAAAAGAGGTTTAATTGGACATTTTGCAATAAATTTTGCAGAGATACTTAATATTAATTTACGAGACTCAATTCTTTCTTTACAAATTTTAATAGTATTATTTTTTTATTTAAGTGTATTCTTTTATGTAAGAAATTTCGCTTTAGAGAGATTTTATATATTAGCCTTATTTACTCCAATCTTTTTACTATATCCAGTAGCAGAGATTGAAGTACTGGCTAGAAAAGAAATTTTTATTTTTATACTTTTTATTTTACACTGTTCAATTTCAATAAAACAAGTCCATATTTTTAGAATTTCTAAATTAACAATTTTACCTCTTTGTATGTTAATTTGGGAACCTGTAATTTTTTTTATACTATATTGGTTCTTTATAGATTTATTAGTAAATAAAATTTATAAAAATATTAGAAAAATTTTTGAGGAATTATTATATTATATCCCAACCATTATAATTGCTCTACATTTTATTTTTTTTCCTATAACCCAATCAAATCACTTAATAATGTCAAATTTTTTAGAAAAAAATTTTGGCGAAATTTGTTATATGTCTTGTGCACTTTTAAATGATAAATCTACTTTAATTCAGCAATTTCAAGGAAATTTATCAAGCTATTCTCTGGAGGTGTTTATTAGGTATTTTTTAATAATTTTAATTGGCTTTGGTCCATTATTCTTCATTTTTTATAATTCAAATTTAAAAAATAAAAAAATTTCAATTATTGATAAAATAAATTTCTTAAATGTACTTGGAATTATTCTTATATTGCTAAGTCCAGTTCTATTATTGTTTGCTATGGGATATGATTGGGGCAGATGGGTTCATATTAGCTATGTAATGACTTTTATTCTATTTTTATTTCTTGTAAAAAATGGTTTTATTAAAATTAATATTACAAACTTAAAAAAAAATAAATTAAATCTAATAAAGAAAAATTTTTTCATAACAATATTTATAGTATTTTGTTTAACATGGAATCCAAAAACAGTTGTGACTGGCGATGTAGCATCATTTCCAGTTTATAGAATACCCTATAAGTTGTTTAAAATAAATTTTTTAAATTAATGAATACTAAAACTAAAGTTTATTTTTTTAATCCCTACCCAGGTATAGGCGGTGCAGATACAACTATTAATAAAATTATTAATTCAATAGATTTAAATTCTTATGAAGTTGAGTACTTTACAATTAATAAAACAAAAAAATTATTTCAAAATAAAATAAAATATACACAGCTAAATTCAATCTCAACTTTTTTTAGCTTTTATAAAATAATAAAAATTATTAAAAATGATAAAAATAAAAAAAAAATATTTTTTTCAATGCAATATTTTGCAAATGTTTGGTCAATATTGTTTATTAAACTAGGATTAAATATTAAAACAATAACTTATGAGATTAATCATTTAAATGAATTAAAGTACCACAAAAATTTTATTGATTTTTTTAAAAAAAAAATAATTTTAATTTTTATCAAATTACTTTATAAATATTCTACTATTGTAGTCACTAATAGCCTTGAATCTAGTATGGATCTTAAAAAATATATAAATAGAAAAGTCTATACAATTTATAATCCTTGCTTCAAAAAAGTAATAAAAAGACAAAAAAAATATAAATCAAAAAAGAAATTAGAAATTTTAAATATTGCACGACTAACTCATCAAAAGGATCAAATTACTTTATTAAAGGCTATTAATTTAAGTAAGTTTAAGAATCAAATAAAATTAATTATTGTTGGCTATGGGCCCTTAAAAATAAAATTAAATGAATTTATAAACAATCATAGTCTAAATTGTAAAATAATAGACAACAAAACTAATCTTCAAAAGTATTATGCTAAAGCTGACTTATTTATCTTATCCTCTTTATATGAAGGACTTCCCACCGTAATGATAGAGGCCGCAAGTAATTGTTTGCCTATAATATCTTCAAATTTTAAATCAGGATCGAAAGAAATACTTTGTTCAGGAAAAGGTGGATATATTTTCAAGAAAAAAGATCATATAGAACTTTCTAACTTAATAAATAAATTTTTCAAAGATCCTTCGACATTTTATAAAAAAGAAATAATTTGTAGAAAAAATATAAATAAATTTTCAATTAATAAAAATATAAAACTATTTAAGAATTTATTTAATAGAATTTAAAATAGAATTTTATTAAGATTTTTGTAGTGTTCAAACAAAGAATATTCTTTACTAAATTTAAATGCATTTTTAATTAACTCAGCATTATTCGCTTTTTCAGATTCTATAATTTTTTTGACAAAGTCTATTTCATTATTATATTCAAAAAAATAACCAGTATTACCAAATTCCTTCATCTCTAAAGGTCCATTTTTCACTAAGGAAGATATAACTTTTTTTTTTAAAAATGCGCTTTCAATTAAAGTAAATCCTGGATCTTCATAACTAGCAACAGAAATTAAACCAGATGAGTTATTTATTATATTATAAACATTTTTCTGGAAACCCATTAAAAATATATTATTTTCCATTTTATAAAAGTTAATTTTATTCCTTAAAATATTAAAATTTTCTCCTGATCCTATTATGTATAATTTTTTAATTTTAAATTCTTTAATATTTTTAGCAAAAGTATCAATCAAAAAAATATGATTTTTTTGATTTGTTAATCTACCTACAGAAACATAGTAATCCTCTTTTGTTATTAAACTACTTGTTAATTTTTTTTTTTTATTTATTTCTTTAACAACAATTATTGGATCTTTTAAAATTTTGATCTTTTCTTTATCAAAAATTTTATTTTTAATCAGATAGTCCCTTGTTAATTTTGTTGGAGTTGTAACTATATAAAGATATTTAGAAAAAAATTTCCAAAGCAATTTTCTAAAAGGTGTTAATTCAGGGTATCCAGAAATTCTTAAAATTATTTTTGTTTTTTTAGACAAAATAGGACTTAAGACAATCGGTAAAAAAGTTAACAGATGTATAATTAAAAAGTTTGGTTTATTTTTTTTTATCTTAAAAATAAGAGGAAAAAAATTTAATATAAAAATAATTGAAAATGATAATCGGCTAAAAACAAAACCTTCTTTGGGAAGATATTTATATAGATTAATATCTTTCAAAGTACTTTGTATTTTAATTCCAAAATCGTTATTTTTAAAAAAAAGCCACTCACCTGAACTATTAATAATTGAAACCTCAGGGTTTTTTTTGCTATACTTTTTTACTGAAATAGCAGATCTTTTTACAGCATTAATTGTAGCAATATTAGTAAGATATGGACACCAGTAATAAATTTGCATAGAAATAAATTTTATTTATTATATTAATTTGAATCTATCAAAATTTACCAATAGTAAAATGAAGAATCCAAAAATTTCAATAATTACAGTAGTAAAAAATAATAAAAATTATATTGAAAAAAATATTATTAGTTTATTAGACCAAAAATACAAGAATTATGAGCATATAATTATTGATGGTAACTCTACTGATGGAACGTTAGATATTATCAACAAATATAAAAAACATTTTTCACATTTTATTTCTGAGAACGACGATGGCATATATGATGCAATGAATAAGGGAATTGATGCTGCCTCTGGAGACATTATTGGTATCTTAAATTCAGATGATTATTTTTATGAGGATGCACTAAAAATTGTAAAATCATATTTTGAAAACAAACCTGAAATTGATTTTTTATTTGGAACAGTTCATAAATTCTCTTTAAGATATGGATTCTATCCACGAAAAATTTATTGGACTTTTAATTTTTATACTACACATTCAGTTGGCTTCTTTATAAAAAAAAATTCTCAAAAAAAATTGGGATATTATAATACTAAGTATAAATATTCTTCAGATTATGATTTATTTTATAGAATGATTGTAAAAGAAAAAATGATTGGAGCTGCAACAAAAAAGAATGAAGTGTTAGGGTATTTTAATCCATATGGCTTTTCATCTTCCTTAAAATATATTGACTTTTTAAATGAAAATACACAAATAAGATTAGACAACCACCAAAATAAATTAATAGTTTGGATTATTCACTTTTTAAGACTTTCAAAAAGAATTTTAAGAGTTATTAAAGAGTCAAAAAAAAAATGAATTATTTAGTTACAGGATCAGTTGGATTTATAGGATTTCATGTATGTAATTATTTGTGTCAAAAATATAAAAAATCAAAAATTATAGGAGTTGATAACATAAATAATTTTTATTCGATTAAATTAAAGAAAAAAAGACTTCAACAATTAAAAAAATTTAAAAATTTTCAATTTAATAAAATAGATCTTACTAATAAGAATAAATTAGAAAAAGTATTCAAAAAGAATAAAATAAAAACTGTTATTCATCTTGCCGCCCAAGCAGGAGTTAGAGAATCACTAAAGATGCCAGATTCATATTTTAAAAGTAACTTTATAGGATTTTTAAATATAATTTCTTTGTCAAACAATAATAAAGTTAAAAAATTTATTTTTGCTTCCTCAAGTTCAGTTTATGGCGATAAAAAGAAGTTTCCTCTATTAGAGAATATAAAAATAAATCCTAAAAATATTTATTCTGCATCAAAAAAAATTAACGAAGATATCGCTAAGGACTTTTCACATATATCAAAAATGAAAATATTAGGATTAAGATTTTTTACAATTTATGGAATTCATGGAAGACCAGATATGTTTATTTTTAAATTTTTGAACTCATTGTTCAATAAAAAAAAATTTTACCTATTTAATAAAGGAAATCACCATAGAGATTATACTCATATAGATGATGTTGTTAAAATTATATTAGGATTAATTAAAAAAAATATAAAAGATAATTTTTATATATTTAACGTGTGTTCAAAAAAAACAGTACCTATTAATAAATTGGTTAAATTAATATCTGATAAAGTTAAAACAAAGCCATTATTGATTTATAGGAAAAGGAATAAAATTGAGGTCCTGAAAACACATGGAGACAATAGAAAAATTTTAAAATTTTTAAATTTAAAGATAGAAAAAAAAATTTTTATAGAATTACCAAAAATAATTGATTGGTATAAAAAAAATAGAATTTGGCAAATAAAAAATTGATCAGATTTAAATTATGAAAATTAAAAATCTAGTATCTATATTAATAATTAATTATAATAATGCTAAGTTTTTGGATAGAGCAATTTCTTCATGTTTAAGTCAAACTTATAATAACTTAGAAATACTTATATTTGATGATAATTCAGAAGATGGATCAAAAAATGTTCTTAAAAAATATAATAAAAATAAAAAAATTAAATATTTTTTTAATAAGAAAAAAAAAGTCAATATCGCTGCAATAGATGCAAAAAATAGTTATTATAATTTAATTAGTAGATGCAAAGGTGAATTTATTTTTTTATTAGATAGTGATGATTATTTTTTGAAAAACAAAATTTTTAAAATTGTTAAAATATATAAAACAGAAAATAAAATAAATTTCATACAAAATTTACCAAAAATTTTTTTTAATAAAAATAAATCAATTTTAAAAAAAAATGAAAATAATTTCTTAAGTTTTTGGCCTTATCTTGCACCTGCTAGCTGTATATCTTTTAGAAAAAAATTTATAAATAAATTTATTAAATCTAATTTGTCATTAGAGAATAAATATTCGGATGTATGGCTAGATTTTAGACTAGGAGTGTTTTCATATTTTATAGATAATTCTTTTTTTTCATTTAATGAGAATCTAACCATATATCAGCCTTATGGTGAATCTAAAAAATATCCTACTTTTAGTAAAAATTGGTTTAGAAGAAGATTAGATTCATATAAATATTTAAATCAAATTTCTAAAGGAAAATTTAATTTTAAGTTTAATTTTGATTTTATTTTAACAAATATAATTTATAAAATTTTAAAATAATTATAATTCTTTAAAACTTTTATAGTATTTTTCTAGATTATTTTTGTAGTCGAATCTATACAATCTTTTTACTCCGAACTTTTTTAATTTACTTAACTTTTTTTTTTGTTCTTTATGAATTATTATTTTTTTTGCTAAATCTTTAAAATCGTTAACTTTAAAAAGAAGCCCTCCTTTTCCATTATCTAATATTTCTTTTGGTCCCGTTGGACAATTTGAGGAAATAATAAATTTATTCAATGATAACCCCTCTAATAGCACATTAGGTAATCCTTCAAATTTTGATGTCAAAATCATAATATCAGATTTTAGAATAAAGGGATAAGGATTAAAAACACGATCTTTAATTTTTACAATTTTTTCTAAATTATTTTTTTTAATATAAGTATCTAAATTTAATCTTTGATTACCATTTCCTAAAATTAACAATTTTACTTTGATTTTATTTTTTATTAAATTAATCGACTTTAATAAGGTTATATGGTCTTTTTGATCAACTAATCTTCCAATTGATATTAAATTTAAATAACTTTTATTGAAAAAGTTAAAATTAATTTTTTCTTTTGATAATTTTTTTATATCATTTATATTTAACGGATTATAAATACAAATACTTTTAAGATTAAATTTTTTTTTTAATTCCTTTTTAAACTCTAAACTATTGACTATTACTACATTAGACCAAGACAATATTTTGGAAAATATTTTTTTTTTTATGAAATTTTCTGACCATCCTGAAGGTGAAGAGTTTGGACGTACAATTATTTTTATATTAAAGATCCTACAAAAAATTATGCATAAAATATTGCTCTGAAAACAAAAAACATTGAAATTTTTATTATTTTTATATTCAAAAAGGAGGAGCAAAATACAGACAAAATATTTTGGAATTCTTCCATAATTATCCCAGAAATTGCTTTTTGGATTAATTAAATTTATTGAATTATCAATAAGTTTTTTAGAGTGCTTTGAAGCTGTAATTATGGAAACATCTTGTTTTTTTTTAGCAAAGTAATTAGCAATAATAGTAATATTTTTTTCAACACCACCTCCTTCAAATGAAGGCATAAAAAATATAATTTTTTTTTTATCTTTATTTTTATACATTGTGATAGATATAAGTTGATAACATAAGATTTATGAAATTAGTAAGTGTAATTATACCCTATTTCAAAAAAAAAAAATATATAGCAGATACTCTAAGTTCAGTTTTAAACCAAAGTTATAATAATTTAGAAATTATAATTATTTATGATGATCCTGAAAAAGAGGATTTTGAATATTTAAGTAATTTAATATCACATGATAAAAGAATTAAATTAATTTTTAATGATAAAAATCTAGGCGCAGGAATATCAAGAAATATCGGTATTGAAGAGTCAAAAGGAAACTATATAGCTTTTATTGATGCAGATGATCAATGGATAAAAAATAAGATAGAAGAACAATTAAGCTTTATGATTAGTGGTAATATAGATTTTTCACATACATCATATAAAATTATTGACGAAGAAAACAAATATATTTCCTCTAGAAAAGCAAAAAATTTTTTTCATATAAAAGATCTTATTAAATCATGTGATATTGGTTTATCAACAGTTATGTTTAAAAAGGAAATTCTTAAATCAAATAGATTTCCTGATTTAAGAACAAAAGAAGATTTTGTTTTGTGGCTTAAATTGATTTCAGAAGGAATTAGTATTTATGGGCTTGATAAAGATTTAGTTTTATGGAGAAAAGTAAAAAATTCTTTATCATCTTCTACAATTCAAAAGATATTTGATGGTTTTAAAGTTTATAATTATTATATGAAATTTAATATTTTTAAATCTTTCTATTATCTAATATGTTTAGGTCTTAATTTTTTGAAGAAATAAATGAATTTATATTATTATATCTTATTAACACCAGTTTTAATTTTAATAATTAATTTCTTTCTAAATAAAAAAAAAATATTGCTAAGTATAACAGGTGACAAACATCAGCTCTTTGTTGAAAAAAAAAGTATACCTTTATCTGGTGGAATAGTAATTGCTATATTAAGTATTTTTATTTTTAATTTTAAAATAGAAAATTATTATTTTATTTTTATTATAATTTTTTTTATTGGACTGCTTTCAGATGCAAAAATTTTAAAATCTGCGAAAAAAAGATTTTTTTTTCAAATTTTTTTTATATTTCTATTTGTAGTTTATTATGATTTAAGTATATCAAATGTAAGAGTATTTTTTTTAGATTATTTTCTAGAAAATAAAATTTTTTCATATTTTTTTGTTACATTTTGTTTACTAATTGTTGTTAATGGATCAAACTTTATAGATGGATTAAATGGTTTAAGTCTCGGATATTATACTATAATTACTGGTATTTTATTATATCTTAACTTGTATGATAATTTCTTAAATTTAAATATATTTTTATCTATTTACTTAATAATTTTTGTATATTTACTTTTATTTAATTATTTTAATAAATTATATTTAGGAGACTCAGGGTCTTATTTAATAGGTTTCTCTATAGCAACTTTACTTATTGTTACCTATAATAATTTTACTAATATTTCCCCATTTTTTGTTGTTCTTTTACTATGGTATCCATGTTTCGAAAATTTATTTTCAATTATTAGAAAATATAAATTTAATTTATCACCTTTAAAAGCTGATAATAAACATTTTCATCAATTGTTATTTAATTATTTGAAAAAAAAGTTTAATTATTCACATCTGTTTGCAAATAATCTTTCAAGTATAATTATAAATATTTTTAATTTAGGAATTTTTACCGCTGGTTCATTAAATATATTTGATTCAAAACTTCAAATTACACTTATTTTTACTTGTATAATTGTATATGGATATTTATATTTTAGGTTATTTACTTTCAGATTTTTGAGTAAGAATTAATCTTTTGATATTAAAAAACTATAATTTATCCAGAATATAGTAGCAGAATATGTAGTAAAAAAACTTCCTGATGGTAAAAAAGGTATAATAGTAGCAACTAAAAATAACAAAGAAGAAAATTTAAATAAATTATAATTTTTTTTCTGTGATTTAAAATATCTGTAAATTGAAATAAAAAAAAATGTACTAAATAGAATATATCCTATTAAGCCAGTTTCAGATAAAATTTCAAAATGTAATTGATGAGGATGTGTAGTTTGTCTTGCATCAGTAAAAATAAATTCTTTATTTCTATATTCGGTATTACCACTTTCAATTCTAAAATTTTTAAGTCCCACTCCAAAAAGTTTGTAATTATTAAAAATTTTGTAAGCTGTATCATAGTGAGCTCCATAAGGTGAAAATTTTAAAGATTCAATTGGATTTAAACTTTTTTCAATTAATGGCTCCAACAACATAACCCAAAATCTTTCTTTATAATTTTTATTTGAATAAATAATTAATGATAATAATAAAAATGAAATAAATATAACTATGACTTTTTTTAAATAATTTTTATCTTGAAAAAAAAATAAAAATAAAGAAACTATAAATAATATTTTGATAAAGTTAGATCTTTCACCAATTAGTAATGCAATTGTTATAAAAGCAACAGCTAAGCAAAATAAAACAATATTACTTTTAAAGCTGTAGAATAAATAAGAAAGAGTAATCAATACAAACCCAAAATAAAAATTTCCTATTTTTAATTCTTCCCCCAGAAAGCCTGATAATCGACCTTGATTTGGAGATATATTTCCAGTTAGGTTAAATCCCATAAATGTTTCAAAAACTAAGTCGATACTTACAACTAAAAAAATTAAACACCAAAATTTAAATATAACGTCTTTAAAAAAATTATTATTTTTATTAAAATAATAATTTATTCCATACGACAGTATAATAAATCTTATAAAACCAATTGACCTATCAAGTGAATTTTCAAAATTAATACCAAATGTTGCATTTATCATTAGATAAATCCAAATGAATATAAGTAAATAAAAAATTTTATCTTTAAAAAAATCTATTTGCTTATTTTTAAATATTTCAAAAATAAATAAAATATTGAATAGTATTACTAAGAAATTTATTACTCCAGAACCAATTAATAATGATAATGGTAAAAGTGCTATGATTAATAAATTTATTTTTTTAATATATTCATAATCTTTAATTTTTTGTTGAAGAATATTCATATTTAATCTTAAATTTTTTTTTTATCATATAAATTAAGTTAATTTTTATAATAAATATGATACATAAAACTTTACTAGTTATAATATGTTTTCAAATTTAGCTATTTTTATTTTTTTTTATATATTTATTTTATTTTCTGTTGTTGGCTATGGATTCCTAATATCCAAGGCAATTGGTCAATATAATATTTCAAATAATATAGGATATTTAGGTTTAAAAGGTTTATTTTTTTTAAGTATTTATTCATACCTAAGTTCAATATTTCTAAAGCATAATTATCTACATAATTCACTAATAATGCTTTTTGGTTTTTTAAGTTTTTTTTACTTTATAAGAATAAATTTTAAAAAATATAAATCACATATAATAAATTTTTTTGTAATTTTTTTAATACTATTTATTTCATCATTAATTTACAAAATGCACGATGATTTTCCTTACTATCACTTTCCCTATACATATATTTTAACACAAAATAATTTGATTGTAGGTTTAGGTCAATTGAATCTTGGTTTTAGAACACCCTCATCGTTGTTTTACCTAAACTCAATTTTTTATTTGCCATTAATAAAATTTTATCTTTTTATGATGCCTTCAATATTAATATTAGGTTTTGTGAATTTAATAATTTCGGAAAAAATTATTTATAATTTAAAAGTAAATAAAATAAATTATATTACATATTTTGGCTTATTAGTTTTAATATTTATAAATATTTTTTTTTATAGAATTGGAGAACATGGAACTGATAAGTCAGCACAAATTTTAATTTTTTTATTAATAATAGAAGTATTATTATTTATTGAGCTAAAAAACTTACCACCTAAAATATTATCAAAAATTCTTATATTAATGGGATTAATAATTTCTTTAAAAGCTTTTTATGTTCTTTACTCAATAATAATTTTTATATTGTTTTATGAAGTTATTAAAAGAAAAAAATTTTATGAAAGTATTAAATTTTTTATAGGGAATGGTTATTTTATACCTTTTTTTCTTTTTTTTCTTTTAGTTATATTTAATTATTTTGTTAATACTGGTTGTTTAATTTATCCAGTAAGCTTTACTTGCTTTGAAAACTTTTCATGGTCAATAAGTAAACTTGAAGTCAATGAAGTTAATAATTGGTATGAGTTATGGTCTAAAGCAGGAGCAGGACCAAATCATAGAGTAAATAATCCTTTAGAATATATTAGCTATTTTAATTGGGTAAATAATTGGATTGATAAATATTTCTTCAATAAAGTTTCCGATTTTTTATTAGGACTTTTGCTTCTAGTAGTTATTGTAATAATAATTTTTTATTCAAAAAAGAAAAAGAGAATTCAACTACCAAATTTAAAATTTTTATTTCTAGTATTATTATTATTATTATTTGAATGGTTTTATAATCATCCCGCACTAAGATATGGAGGATATGCTGTTATTATTTCATTAACTTTTTTGACTTTATCAATTAGATTAAATAAATACCAAATACATATTGAAAGTATAAAAAAGAAATTTAAAATTTTAATGCTAATAACAATAATAGTGTTTCTAGGAAGAAATATTAATAGAATTCATAACGAAATTACAGTTTATAACTATAAACCAATTATTGATGTAAATTATAATGTTGAAGAAAGCTATTTTAAAATTCCTTATCTTATAAATAGCAAAATATTAAATTATGAATTATGCAAAAAAAAAGAGATCAAATGCAAAGAAGAAGATAAAATTCAAATAAGGAAATCATTAAATTATTATGTTTTATATAGAGAAAAATGATTAATAATATTACACTTTTAATAATAAAAATTTTTGATTTTTTTCACAAAAAAAAAATAATTAACTTCTTAAAAAAAAATAAAAATTATAAATTTGATATTATTTTAGATATCGGAGCTCACCATGGTGAATCAATAGAATTATTTTTAAATAACTTAAATGTCAAAAAAATAATTTCTTTTGAGGCAAGTCCATATAATTTTAAATTCCTAAATTATAACTATAGAAAACTTGTTGAAAAATTTCCAAATACCGAAATTAAAATAGAAAATTTAGCAACAGGAAATGAAAATAAAATATTTAGCATTAATCAATTCGAAGAAAGTTCATCTTCAACTATGAAAAATATTGATCAAAATTCAAGCTATTTTAAAAAAAAATTTTTTTTTTTAAAAAAAAGTAATAAAAACTTGTTTCGAAAGCTAGATATAAAAATCGTTAAATTAAAAAATTACTTGTCTGACAATAGTATGAAGAATATTGATTTTTTAAAAATTGATACTGAAGGTTATGAAAATGAAACTTTATTGGGGCTTGGTGAAAAA
>MDSW01187459.1_pt1 | contig 17951 bp, 18 predicted proteins | sample 811171 | NCBI WGS metagenome assembly MDSW01 (sample SAMN05326641, study PRJNA326480) | marine metagenome | isolation source: seawater | place: Atlantic Ocean: North West | collected 2012
CGGCAGGCGCCGTTGTTGTTGCACATCTCGACCGCACCCGAGAACCCGCCCCAGTCCGACCAGTCCATCGCCGTCTCGATGTCGATCGGCTGATAGCCGGGTTTGAAACGGAACAGGGTGCGGTCGTCCATCTTCGGCGGGTCGACGATCTTGCCGGGATTGAACAGGCCGTCCTCGTCGAACGCCTGCTTCACGTTTCTGAAGGCGTCGACCATTTCCTTGCCGAACATGGGCTCATGGAATTCGGAGCGCACAAGGCCGTCGCCGTGCTCGCCGGAATGCGAGCCCTTGTATTCACGGACCATCTCGAACGCTTCTTCGGCGATGGCGCGCATCTGTTTGGCGCCCAACTCCTGCTTGAGATTGACCACCGGGCGGACGTGCAGCGTACCGACGGAGGCATGCGCATACCACGTCCCCTCGGTGCCGTGCTTGTGGAACACCTGGGTCAGGCGGTCGGTGTATTCGGCGAGATCCTCGAGCCTGACAGCGCAATCCTCGACGAACGAGATCGGCTTTCCGTCACCCTTCATCGACATCATGATGTTGAGGCCGGACTTCCGGACTTCCCAGATCGCCTTCTGAAAGTCAGGATCGACGGCTTCAACGACGGCGTCCGGGAAACCGAGATCGCCCATCAATTCGCCGAGTTGTCTCAGGCGTTTCAGATTCTCTTCCTGATCCCGCTCCGCAAACTCGACGAGCAGGACCGCATCCGGCTCGCCTTTGATGAACGCATCGACAGTTTCGCGGAACATCGGAATATCCCGCGAAAGGCCGATCATGGTCCGGTCGACAAGCTCGACCGCAACTGGGCCGAGCTTCACCAGATGCTGGGCCGCATCCATCGCGTCATAGAATTTGGGAAAGTGACAAACGCCGAGCGTCTTGTTCTTCGGCAGCGGCTGCAGATCGATGTCGATGGATGTCGAGAACGCAAGCGTCCCTTCGGAGCCGATCAGAAGGTGTGCGAGGTTCGGGTGCGGGGGCGTTTTGTGAACGGTTTGATTGTCCCAACTGCCGCGCGCCGGTCCCGCCGGCATGAGGGCGTCGATGTTATACCCGCCGACACGGCGCATGAGGTCTGGGAATTTCTCCTTGATCAGCGCTTCGTTGTCACGGCCAAGGTCCAATAACTTGGCGACGAGGTTGCGTTGCGTATCGTTCAGGTGCGCCATCGTCTGGTTGTCGGTCACTTCCCCGAAGTGCATGGCGGAACCATCCGCGAGGATGGCGTCGACGGCGCGGACGTTGTCGCGCATCGTCCCGTAGCGGATCGAACGCGATCCGCAGGAATTGTTACCGGTCATCCCGCCGATAGTGGCGCGGCTCGACGTCGAGACGTCGACCGGAAACCAAAGGCCATGGGGCTTCAGATACGCGTTCAGACGATCCAGCACGATCCCCGGCTCGACCCGTGCCGTGCGCGATGACGCATCGAATTCGAGCACGCCGTTCATATGTTTCGACGTGTCGAGGACGATGGCTTCGCCCACCGTCTGACCGCACTGCGACGTGCCGCCACCCCGCGGCAGCACCGGCACGCCTTCGTCACGCGCGATATCGATAACGGCGCGCGCATCGTCAGCGGTTTCGGGAACCACGACCCCGACCGGCTCGATTTGATAGAAAGACGCATCCGTCGCGTAACGCCCGCGCGTGAACGGGTCGAACAGAACCCGGCCCGAGATGGCGGCATCGATCCGTTTTGCGAGTTTTTCGTCGCCGATCCGGCCGGTGGCGCGCAGTCCGTAGTCGTCGCGGGGCATCATCGTCTCCTTGCTAGCCCAGCGATGCTATAAGATTGTATGCAAAAATCAACAATGAAATGAAAATGGCAGAAATTAAGGGTTGCGATGTTCATAAATTGTATTCATTATGCCGCCCTCGCTAAAAATAGCCATCCACGGAGGAACATCATGGCGTACAAGAGCGGCCGACATTTCCTACAGATTCCGGGCCCGAGCCCGGTCCCCGACCGCATTCTCCGGGCCATGGACATGCCGGTCATCGATCACCGCGGTCCCGAATTCGGCGAGATGGGCAAGCGCGTCCTCGAAAAGCTGAAGGGCGTGTTCAAGACCGAGTGTCCCGTCATCGTGTTCCCGTCATCCGGTACCGGCGCGTGGGAAGCGGCCCTCGTCAACGCGCTCAGCCCCGGCGACAAAGTTTTGATGTACGAAACCGGCCAGTTCGCGACGCTATGGCATGAACTCGCAACCCGCGTCGGTCTCGAGCCCGAGTTCATCTCCGGCGACTGGCGTCACGGCGTCGACCCGGAAAAGGTCGCGGCGCGCCTGAAGGAAGACACCAACCACGAGATCAAGGCTGTTTGCTGCGTCCACAACGAGACCTCGACCGGCGTCACGTCGCGCATCGGCGAGGTGCGCAAGGCCATCGACAGCACCGGCCATCCGGCGCTGTTCATGGTCGACACCATTTCGGGCCTCGCGTCGGCGGATTACCGCCACGATGAATGGGGCGTGGACGTCACCGTCACCGGCTCTCAGAAAGGCCTGATGCTGCCGCCGGGTCTCGGCTTCAACTGCGTCTCGCAGAAAGCACTCGCTGCGCACGAGAAGAGCGGCTTCAAGAAATCGTACTGGGATTGGGGCGCGATGCTGGGCAACAACGCGAGCGGCTTTTTCCCCTATACGCCGGCCACCAATCTCCTTTACGGGCTTGAAGAAGCGCTGAAGATGCTGCTCGACGAAGAAGGACTCGAGAACGTGTTCGCGCGCCATAAGCGCCACGCCAAGGCCTGCCGCATCGCCGTCGAGCACTGGGGTCTTGAGACGCTTTGCCAGGTCGAGGAAGAACACTCCCCGGTCCTCACCGGTGTCGTTGTACCCGACGGGCATGACGCCGACGAAGTCCGCAAGCTGATCCTCGACAAGTTCGACATGTCGCTGGGCACCGGGCTCGGCAAGGTAAAGGGCAAGGTGTTCCGCATCGGGCACCTGGGTCACTTCAACGACCTGACCCTCATGGGTACGCTTTCGGGCGTCGAAATGGGGCTCGCGCTCTCCGGCGTGCCGATCAACAAGGGCGGCTGCCAGGCGGCGATGGACTACCTTGCGGAAACCGCGGACTGACCCATGACTGAAGATACGATCCTGGTTGAACGCGACGACAAAGACATCGTCACCATCACCATTAACCGACCGGAAAAGCTGAACGCGCTCACCAAGACGATGTGGGGCAAGCTCGGCGACACGTTTGCCGAGCTAAGCACGGACGACAGCGTCCGCTGCATCATCCTGACCGGTGCCGGCGAGAAGTCGTTCAGTCCCGGCAACGATATCTCCGAGTTCGAGACCGACCGCTCGAATTCAAAGCAGGCCGCCGCCTATGGCGCCTTGATGGCGAAGAACATCGACGCCATGCGCGCCTGTCCGCATCCGACAGTCGCCGCCATCCGCGGCATCTGTGTCGGTGGCGGGATGGAGATTGCGGGCCTTTGCGATATCCGTATCTGCGGGGAATCCAGCCGCTTCGGGGCGCCCATTTCCAAGCTCGGCCTCGTCATGGGCTATCACGAGATCGGTGCGCTCAAGTCGCTGGTCGGCGCCGGTCCGGCGCTGGAAATTCTTCTGGAGGGACGCATCTTCGGCACCGACGAAGCGCTTCGTCTCGGCGTGATCTCACGCGTCGTGCCGGACGCGGACGTGATGACCGAAGCCCGCGCTGCCGCCGAGCGTGTTGCCGCCGGCGCCCCCCTGGTGCACCGCTGGCACAAGAAATTCCTGGAGCGCCTTGAAGACCCGTCACCGTTGACGGACGAAGAGATTGCCGAGGGCTTCGAGTGCTACGACACTGAAGACTTTCAGACCGGCTACAAAGCCTTTCTGGAGAAAAAGACGCCCGACTTCAAAGGGCGCTGACGGAGAGAGGAACCATCCATGAAGAAATCGTTCGGCCCGCTTCAGGGCATGAAGGTCGTTGAACTGGCACACATCATGGCGGGGCCGGTCTGTGGACTGATGCTCGCGGACCTGGGTGCCGACGTCATCAAGGTCGAGAAGATTCCGGGAGGCGATGATTCGCGCCGTTTCCTGCCGCCGGACATCGACGGCGAGTCGGCGGCCTACATGATGATGAACCGCAACAAACGCGGCGTCGCTCTCGACCTCAAGACCGAGAACGGCAAAAAGGTTTTGCGGAAGTTGCTCGCCGACGCCGACGTGGTGACGGAAAACTACCGTCACGACACCATGCAGAAGCTGGGCTTCGGGTATGAAGATCTGAAGAAAGACAACCCCGGTCTGATCTACTGCGCGATATCCGGCTTCGGGCGGACCGGCCCCTATGCGGAGCGCGGCGGTTTCGACCTGATCGCGCAGGGCATGAGCGGCCTGATGTCGTTCACCGGCGAAGGTCCGGGCCGACCGCCCTGCAAAGTGGGCGCGCCGGTCACCGACATCACGGCAGGCATTCTTGCCGCACTTGGTTGCGTTTCGGCTTATGTCCACAAACTCAAGACCGGCGAAGGCCAGGTCGTCGATACATCGCTGTTCGAGGCCGGGATCGTTCACACCTATTGGCAGAGCGCGATTGCGCTCGCGACCGGGATTGCGCCCGGTCCGATGGGCTCGGCGCATCCTCTCAACGGTCCCTATCAGGCGTTCGAAACCGAAGACGGGTGGATCACCATCGGCGCCGCCAACCAACGCAACTGGGAACGCTTGTTGAATGCGATGGAATCACCCGAGATCGCCGACGATCCGCGCTTCGCGACGAACTCGGACCGCATGGCCAATCTGAAGGAACTCGAAAACGTCCTGACGCCGATCTTCAAGACCCGCACCAAGGACGACTGGTTGGGGCGTCTGGAAAAAGCGGGCGTGCCGGCCGGGCCCGTGATGGATGTCTGCGAGATGTTCGAGGACCCGCATGCGCAGGCCCGCGACATGATTCCGACCGTCGATCACGCAACGATCGGCCCGGTCCGAACTCTCGGTTTGCCGATCAAATTGTCGGAGACGCCCGGCGAAGTCGCAACGGCGGCGCCGCTGTTCGGCCAGCATACCGAAGAAGTGCTCGCTGAATATGGCTTCGATGCGGACGAGATCGCGGCGTTCGCCGACGAGGGCGCGGTCGCCAAATCAGGCTGACCGGCAATCGCGCGCGGCGATGATTCGCGTCATCTGTTCGCCGACGTCGATCCCGGAAATCGAGGTTACTTCCAGGTTCTTGTCGTCGAAAACGTGCGCCTCGGCGTTCGGGGGATGCTGGGCTAAAACGTCGTCGCGCGCATGGAGCAAGGCTTCGACCGTGGGGCGGAACAGGACGAGCATCGCATTGATCCACTGATTTACCATCGGCGACGGATCGTTGTGCCCGATATGAAAATGGCGCAGCAGACGCGCCACGATCGGTGCTTCACACCATGCTTCGCCGGTGACCCAGCGATTGGTCGTGAACAGGCGGGTTGCCTTGCCATCGAACCCCATCGAGATCGCGACCAGGTGCGCCGGCGGTTCGGTATCCGGACTCGCCGGATCGGGGTCCGGGTTCGCGTCCTTCGCCACCTCGGCGGGGAACCCGATCTGCCTCAAGAACGTGTGGAAGTGCCCGTGCTCTTCGCCCCAACCGTTCCCACGCACGTCCGGCGGGTGAGAATGGTAATAGTACTGGGCATGGCTCCCCGGACAGTAGACATCGCCCTCGGGGTAATGATCCCACTGATAGAAATCCCTGTCCGTGCCCAGCAGTTCCGCCACCACGTTACTGCCGGTTTCGAACAGCTTGCGCTCGCACGCCAGAACGCACTGACCCGCTTCATACATCTCGTCCAGGACCGACTGCGAGAGCGTTTCAAGGGGCTGAACATCTTCTTGTCTCAGAACACGCATCACGGCCGATCCAACTGAACCGTTATCGCGCGTCTTTCGTTGCCGCGTCTGGTTTCAAGCGTCATCGTCTCGTCCGGCCGCTTTTTGAAGATGATCGTTTCCAGGGCAGACATCGACGATACCGGCAACCCGTCGATATGCGTGATGATATCGCCTGCCTCCAGCCCGGCCTCAAAGGCCGGCCCATCGACGATGACACTTTCAACCATCGCGCCGCCACCTGACATGGCCATCGCCGGCGGTAACGGCCCCGCCCTGAAGCCGGCAATGCCGCGCACCACAAGGCCGTGCGCCTTGAGATCGCCCACCACCCGCATCAACAATGGCACCGACGTTGCGAAATTGACGCCGATATCGGCATCGCTTGATTTCGTGAAGATCGCCGCCACCATTCCGACCAGCCGCCCCTGCATATCGACCAGTGCGCCGCCGGACCCGCCCGGATTGACGGCGGCGTCTGTCTGAATGAAATCCTCGACCGGGTTGAAGCCCATGCCGCTGCGTCCGGTTGCGGAGACGACGCCGCACGTGACACTGAGTCCGAGACCGAATTGATTGCCGATCGCACAGACCGGCGCCGCCAGTTCCGGCGTGGGCGCGATGTCCAATATTGGCAGGTCGGCCTCGACTTTCAAAAGCGCAATATCGGTCGCCCTGTCCCGCCCCGCGACCGCCGCTTTAAGGACCCGGCCGTCCTCGGTCATGACATCGATGTCGGTGGCATCGCCGATCACGTGAACGTTGGTCGCAATGTAGCCGCCGGGCATGATCGCGACACCTGTCCCCTGCGGATCGCGTGGTTTCCCCGTCGCATCCGTCCCGCGCGCCGCCAGCGACCAGTCCGGCTTGATGCGGACGACCGAATTCAGGACTTTGACGTCGAGCGCCAGCACCGTGCCCGGCCAGACCGAGAGCGCGACGCAAAGCACCGTCATCATGCGAACCATGATCTTCATAAGAAACAGGATGACGCGAAGCCGCATGTCAGTAAACTCAATCCCTGGGGAGAACGAGTATGCTTCATAACCCTGAGGATGCGGTATCCGCGTTTCCGCGCGCCTTGCTGGCGCATGCCCCGACGCCACTGGTCCCGCTCGGGAACACGATGCGGGGCAGCGGGCACGATCACCTGTTCGTCAAACGCGATGACCTGACGGGACTGGCGATTGGCGGCAACAAGGCGCGCCAGCTCGAATACTATTTCGGCCAGGCGCTTTCGGAAGGCGCCGACACGGTGCTGATCACGGGCGCCGTGCAGTCGAACTTCGTCCGTCAATGTGCGGCGGCGGCCCGAAAGCTCGGCCTCGCGTGCGAGATCCAGCTGGAAAACCGTGTCCAAGGCATGCCCGCCGGACAGGAGAAGACGGGGAACATGCTGCTCGACCGGCTGCTTGGCGTGCCGATCCACATGTTTCCGGTCGGTGAGGACGAAAAAGCCGCAGACGATAATCTAGAGAAAATCGCCGAGGATTTCCGGGCGCGCGGCGGCAAACCCTATGTGATTCACCTGGGTGCCGATCATCCGCCGTTGGGCGCGCTCGGATACGTCGATTGCGCGCGTGAGATCATCGAACAAACGGACGCGCTGGGGGTGAAGCTGGGTGCGGTCATCGTCGCCAGCGGCAGTGCCGCGTCACACGCGGGTGTCGTAACCGGTTTACGTCATTATGGGTCGGACGCAATGGTCCATGGGATTTGCGTCCGCCGCACGGCCGACCTGCAGCATCCACGCGTCCTGAAACGCAGCCGCGATTTAGCCGGCATGCTAGGATCCCCGGATCTGGTTCAGGACACCGATGTGATCACCACGGACGCCTACCTGGGGGAGGGCTATGGCAAGCCGACCCCGGGCACCATGGCCGCCATCGCGCGGGGCGCGAAAGAAGAGACGCTGCTCCTCGACCCGGTCTATAGCGGCAAGGCGTTCGACGGGTTTCTGAGCCTGCTCAACGAAGGCGCACTTCCCTCGGACAAGGCATGCGTTTTCATCCACACGGGCGGCACGCCCGGTCTCTTCGCCTACGCGCACCTGTGGGAACCCGCGAGGGCGTCATGAAACTGCCGCGCACCATCCGGCTCGACCCGTCGGACACGAATGTATTCGCATTGGCGGCGGCACCCGGCGAATGGGCGGTGACCGGGACCTTTGCCTTTGTGGACGCCACACCCGAGCAGATGGACAATAAGACCCAGCTCGCGTTCAAATCGGGTTGGCTGGGCCTTTCGAGCTTTGGCTTTTCGACCTTCGTACAGGTCACCGTCGTCCCCGAAGGCGAGGACGAGGCGGCGGCGCGTGCGCTCGCGACGCACTTGTTCGAAGATTACGGCGCACCCGATATGCTGATGGCGTTGACGGCGGCAAAAAGTGAAATTGCCTACGCCGCCTCGCTTTGCGACCAGCCTGCGGGAACGCTCCTCGCTATCGAGCGCGAGATGACCGAAGACGGCATCACCGAAAAGATTCGCGTCATGCCGCGTCCCGACGAGGACGGCGGACACGCGCAGATATGGTCGCTTACCGAAGATTGCTGAACCGGCCCTGGCGACGGCCCAGGTAACGTCGCAACTGCCACGGCGTCACGATATGCCACGCGCGAATGCCGAGCACCCGCTTCACCGCTTCGACGCATGTGAACGGTGCGGGCGGCATGGTCCTGCGGACGGGCGCCCGGCGCTGCACGGGAACGGCATCGCAACCGCATGCATTGAACGATTGGATGATTTCCCCGGGCGTGAGCGCGTCCAGGGTCGTGATTTCGGTACTGTTGGAAAGCGGGTCGATCAGGTGCCAGCGGCCGCCTGACTGGGCCGCAACGAGACAATGCCGGTAGGCGGGCTTCAACGCGCGCAGATACGAAAGCTCCGACGGACCGAAGATCACGATCGCCAATGACTGCCCGCGCGGGCGAAGAGTGGAATATCTGCTCATTCGACAATCCTCCGGTCGATCAGCAGCGGCTCCAGGACATCGAACGCATCAAGCCAAATGATCCAGTCGACCGCTTCCTCGTCGACATCGGGAAACGGCGGCCGGTCGAGAAAACCGTATTCACCCATGACTTCCAGATGCAGATCGCAAAGTTCATGGGCCCGGTGCAACCTGGATACGATGGCGTACACATCGTCCGGCAGACAGGGCCTGTCGTAAACGGCGTCGCCCTGGGCCGCCTTCGCCTTCTCCGCCCGCGCTTTCTCGGTGCGCATGAACCAGAACCATGCCTCCTCGGCGCTGGAGAATCGGACGACCGGCCGCGCATCACCGATCGGGGACGGCCGGTTACGTTGGGCTGCGTACATTATTCACTTCCTCTCTTTCCTGGGTGGTTTACCGGTTTGTCTTGTCGGATTTCCGCACATGGGAATGTCCAAAAGGGTCACCGTTTTAAATATATTTCGGTACATAATTCTATTTATACGTGTTTTCTTGACGATTCCGCACGTTTTGACTCTCCCGGTCAAACGTATAAAAAAGAACCGAGGGAGGCCTTCGCATGGCACACAACGCACCCGGCACGGTCTGGACGTACGCAGATGAAGCATGGCACGACGGTGACAAGGGCGTACTCGCGCCTCGGCACCAGGCTTTCTGGTTGGCGTCCACCGTATTCGACGGCGCCAGGTATATGTCGGGCCGAACACCGGATCTGGACAAACACGCCGCACGGCTGATGAACTCTGCACGCGTTCTTGGTCTGAAGCCGACGAAGACGGTCGAGGAAATCGAGAAGCTGGCCTGGGAAGGCATCGCCAAGTTCGACAAGGACGCGGATCTGTATATCTGCCCGATTTTCTATGCCGAAGAAGGCGCGGTCGTTTTGCCCGACCCGGAAAGCACGCGCTTCGCAATGGTGGTCCGCAAAGCACCGATGCCGCCGTTCGAAGGGTTCAGTGCGTGTCTTTCAAGCTTCCGCCGCCCGGCCCGTGACATGGCGCCGACGGAAGCCAAGGCATCGTGTCTTTATCCGAACGTCGCGCGCACGGTCGGCGAAGCGCAGGAAAAGGGATTCGATGTCGGCGTCGTGCTGGACCCGAGCGGCAACGTCGCCGAGTTCTCGTATGCCAACCTTTTCATGGTGAAGGACGGCGTCGTTACCACACCGGCGATCAACGGCACGTTCCTGAACGGCATCACACGCCAGCGCGTCATCAAGCTTCTGCGCGACGACGGCTATGAGATCGTCGAGCGCGCCGTCGATTTCAAGGAACTGCTGTCTGCCGACGAACTGTTCGCCACGGGCAACTATGCCAAGGTCAAACCGTGCACCAAGCTTGAAGACCGGGAATACCAGCCAGGCCCCGTCGCAACGCGCGCGCGCGAGCTGTACTTCGAGTTCGCCAAGACCGCTTAGACGTCAGCCCAGAAGCGCGCCCAGGAAGATCATCAGGCCGGCGTCCCGGTTCGACTTGAAACGCGCCAAACAGTTTTTCGGCGCGTCGATTTCCAGCGTTCCCACCTGCCAGGCGAACTGCACCGCTGCCGCCCCCAGCATCAGGAAATAGAACCACCCCATGCCCGCCGCATCGCCGGCGAACGCCAAAAGGACAACGGTCAACGTATAGAACAGCGCCACGAACGGCTTGGTGTTGCGTCCGAGTTTGATCGAGGCGGACTTCACCCCCACCAACATGTCGTCTTCCTTGTCCTGGTGGCCGTAAACCGTGTCGTAACCAAGGGTCCAGAAGAACCCGGCGACGTACATCAGGGTGGCAGGCCAGCCGACACTGCCCTCGACGGCGGCCCACGCGAGCAATGCCCCCCAATTGAAGGTGATCCCGAGAAACGCCTGCGGCCAGTAAGTGATGCGCTTCATCAACGGATAAACGGCGACCAGACCGAGCGAGGCGATGCCCATCGTGATGGCCGCCGCGTTGAACTGTAAAAGCACGCCAAGCCCAATCAGCAACAGGCACGCGAGGAACGCCAGCGCCTGTTTCACGCTGACCTCGCCTGACGCGATCGGCCGGTCCGCCGTTCGCGCCACCTTGCCGTCGATATCGCGGTCCCAGAGATCGTTGACCACGCACCCCGCACCCCGCATGACGAATGCGCCGACGGCGAAAAGCGTGATGAACCAGGGATCCGGCCTCGAGCCGAGAACGGCGCCGCTCGCCATCGTCACCGACCACAGGCACGGCAGGAGGAGGAGCCACGTGCCGATCGGGCGGTCGGCGCGAATCAGGCGCATGTAGGGCCGGACCTTGCGGGGCGCAAGACGGATCATCCAGGAATCGCGCCGGATGTCGCTCGCACTCTGATACGTCGTACCGGGATAGGACATCCGGCGTTTATAGCTGACGCGCGGGTTAAGGTGAAAGTCCTGATCGGCAATATCGGGGCGGTTTACGAGACCCCGGCCCCGAACGATAATCCCGGTCGGGAGAATGAGATGGCGGAAAAATCACCGATCCGGCTCTATGTCGACGCGCCGCTCGAAGCGGATGCGGCGGTGCCGCTCGAACGCGGGCAAAGTCATTACCTGATCAACGTCATGCGACAGACGGTGGGAGCGCCTGTTTCCCTGTTCAACGGACGCGACGGGGAGTGGGCGGGCGAGATCGCCGCGGCCGACAAGAAGGCAGCCGTCGTATCCGTCATCAACCGGGTACGCACGCAGGATCCGGCGCCCGATGTCTGGTTGCTGTTCGCGCCCTTGAAAAAGGACCGCACGGATTTCCTGATCGAAAAGGCGACGGAACTGGGCGCTTCGAAGCTGATCCCCGTGACGACGCAGTTCACACAGTCGACCCGCCTGAATACGGAACGCGCCCGCGCCACCGCCATCGAGGCGGCGGAGCAGTCGCGCCGCCTGACGGTACCGGAGATCGCCGAACCCACTTCGCTGGTGCATGTCCTCGCCGGCTGGCCGGAAGACCGGCGGCTGGTTTATCTGGATGAAACCGGGGGCGGCGCACCGCTTGCCGAGGTTCTGACCGGCCACGCCGACGCTCTCGCATTCTTGATCGGTCCTGAGGGCGGCTTCGCGCCGGACGAGCTTGACGCGCTCCGCGATCTGACCTTTTCTGTCGCCGCCGATTTGGGGCCGCGTATCCTGCGCGCCGAAACGGCGGCCGCCGCAGCGCTAGCTATTCGCCAATCCGTTGCCGATTTGAAACCGAAATCCTGATCCCTGTCGGAGAATCTCATGTCCGGTGCTTCCGCAAAAAACGACACCCCCATCGACAGCAAGGACGTACTCGTCCGCTATATGGAGAGCGGCTGCAAGCCGCCAGAGCAGTGGCGCATCGGCACGGAACATGAAAAGTTCGCGTTCCGCCTCTCGGACCTCAAACCGCTAACCTACGACGGCGAACAGGGCATCCGCGAACTTCTGATGCGCCTCACGCGCTTCGGATGGGAACCGGTTTACGAAGGCGAGAACGTTATCGCCCTGACGTCGAAGGACGGGGGTTCGGTGTCTCTGGAACCGGCGGGCCAGTTGGAGCTTTCGGGCGCGGCGGTCGAGAACATTCACCAGACGTGTGATGAAGTGTCGAGCCACCTCCAGCAGGTCAAGGCCATCGCCAAGGAGATGGAGATCGGTTTCGTCGGTCTGGGATATCGCCCCAAGTGGCCGGTCGAGGACGTCCCCTGGATGCCCAAGGGCCGCTACAAGATCATGCGCGAATACATGCCGAAGAAGGGCAATCTTGGCCTCGAAATGATGCAGTCGACCTGCACGGTGCAGGTGAACCTCGACTTCTGCTCCGAAGACGTCATGGTCGAGATGTTCAGGATTTCCCTCGCCCTGCAGCCCATTGCGACGGCGCTCTGGGCGAACTCGCCGTTCAGGAAAGGCAAGCCCAGCGATTTTCTGTCCTACCGCAGTCACATCTGGACCGACGTCGACCCGGACCGGAGCGGCATGCTGCCGTTCGTGTTCGAGGACGGCATGGGCTTCGAGCGGTATGTCGATTACGCGCTCGACGTGCCGATGTACTTCGTCTATCGCGACGGCAATTACATCGACGCGTCCGGCCAGTCGTTCCGCGACTTCATGAAGGGTGAATTGCCGGCCTATCCGGGTCACAAACCCGTTCTTTCCGACTGGGCCGATCATATCTCGACCATTTTCCCGGAAGTGCGGCTGAAAACGTTCCTCGAAATGCGGGGCGCCGATGGCGGGCCGTGGAACCGGCTTTGCGCATTGTCGGCGTTCTGGGTCGGACTTTTGTACGATGGCGAGGCGCGCGCCGCTGCCTACGACCTGATCAAGGACTGGACCGCCGAAGAACGCCAAGCGCTTCGCGACGAGGTGCCGCGGACCGCCCTCAAGACCTCTTTCCGCAATCAGACGGTCCGCGAGATCGCCAGCGAAGCACTTTGTATTTCGCACCGGGGCCTCAAGAACCGGAACCGGCTCGACAGCGTCGGGATGGACGAAAGCCACTTCCTGCAACCGATCTTCCAGACCGCCGAGAGCGGGCTCACGCCGGCGGACGAACTGCTTGCCGCGTATCACCGGCTGTGGAAGGGCAACGTCGATCAGGTGTTCACCGAGTACGCGTACTGACCTTTCGCCCGGGCCAAATTACAGAGCGAGAACATCCACAATCCGCAGACCGATTATGTGATCGGATAAAATTCCTCTAGCCTTTACATGACTTCGGTAACGAGAATAGTGCGGTTGCGTTAATGCGTTTCATCATCACTCTTGTCGGATTTATCGCACTGCTGGCCCCGGCATCTGCAGACGCAGATGGCGCGCTATCCATCGACAATTTCACGTGCGAAGAGGTCGCGGCGTCATTGCAGCAAGCGAGCAGTGAGCCCATTCAGGTCGAGGATATGTATCCGGTCATGGAATCTGCCTCTCAGGCGATCATTCTTGGGTGTCCAACCTCGCCATCCGATCGACCGATCCAGTTGCTAGAAAGGTTGATCGATCCAGTAGTTGGTTATCTAGGCGCCCTGGAATTGGGTGCGGTGTATGAGTTCGGGTTGCGTACCCGCATCGATCCCGGCAACGCACGGCGTTGGTATCTCAGGCACATCCTCACGAACATCAATGCCAACGATGCAGAATGGGACAAGGCGCGTATGCGAATTGCTCAGTTTCATCCCGCGAGCAGAAACCGCACGAGTTCAGCGGTTCCCATGGCTTCGTTGGAAAAGAAAATGGCATCGCCTTTATTCGAGCATGAACTTTCCCGCATTCAAGGCCTAAGAAACGGACGAGTGGAAGGCCTTGTCGGGGCGATTGAGGATTTCGCCGATGGTTCCGACAGAAACCGCCAGGACGTGATTCTCGCCGGGCAAGCACTTCGTCATATTGCGGAAGACGGCCATCCGAAAGCAATGCATGTGCTGGCGCTGGGAATTCTCGATCACCGTTTCGTGCCATGGAACAAGTCTGCAGGGTCCATCCGCGCGCAGGCACAACATTATCTTATAAAGGCCGCAGCAAAAAAATATGTGCCTTCTTTGTTGAAGCTTGCCGAACTATGCGAAGGCAGCACGGTTTCTACCGCCGAAACGGCGATAGCATTTTATCAAATCGCGGCCAGGGAAGGGGCGCAGGTCGCCGAAGGCAACCTGCGCCGGTTACACGCAAAATATCCCGATGCAGATAGTCGATGGATAGATCAAGCGACGCAATACATCAAAAGCGGCAAGTTGCCGCCGTGCCCTTAAAGCGTCCTATTTGTTGCACCCATGCAGTTCGAGTTTCTCCGATGTTTGGCGCAAAGTTTCACGTGCCGCGTCAGCATCGCGCAGCTTCAAATCTCGCTCTTCAACAGCAACCTCATGCCGGTTACCTAAATCAGCGTGTTCAAATTCAAGAGCGATATACTCTGCCAGTAATCTTGCCAATCTAGCTGGAAGGTCCGGCCGCAGTTTCCCGCCAAGGAGTATCGAGAGCCCGAATCGACCATACGTCTTACGAACCTCCGCCACGATCTGAGACATCTTCTGGTTCACTTTGGCCAGTTTCAGACTGATTCTTTCGACTTCGTCGTTGGCCTCACCCCATCGACTTCTCGCAGCTTTGAAATTGTTGGCATCCACCTCCAACTGAAGGCGCAGGCGTTCGCAGCTCTCTGATTCGAGCTCCTCCGCCCGGCAGCGGCAGTTGGGCGCCTCGCCCGGATGGCCGCCCTCGGGCGGGTTGTTCCACTCGAAGACCTTGCCGTCCCGCTCGGCGTGTTCAGAGCGGACCTTGCTGTCGCCCCGCGTACGCCAGATGTATTTGCCTTCGGTCTCGGCGCGCGCTGAAGCATCGGACGAGCTCGTGTCCAAAGCGGTGCGGATCGCTTTTTCGGTGTCGTCGCCCGGCCGCACTTCACCCGTCGCACGCATGCCTTTGTCGCGCTGGAGATCGGAAACCGCATCGAAAAGCTGGGCATCGGGATACGGTGTCATGCCGTAGCCGGGTGCCTTGTAATACCCGAGCCGTTGCAGAGCGATCTTGGTCTTGATTGCGTCGTCGAGATCGACGTGCGTGTTCGAAGCCAGCGGCGCTTTGATGAAGAAACGTGTGGTCATTTGTCAGGTCCTTTCAGACATAAGAAAAAGCCCCGCCGGGCTGCGGCGAGGCGGTCGGTATTAGTGAAAATACAGCGCGCAGATTGCGGCCGGGCGAAACGCGTTCAGGCACCGCCGATGCCCTTGCGCAAAAGAAAAGGCCGCCGCCCCATGGGGACGACGGCCTTTTTGAAACTTAACTGATGTAGCGGATTACATCGTCGGCAGCGGTGGCAGCTTTTGCCCCAGCCACTTTTGCGACAGGCCTTCGAGTTCACCGCCCAGCGTCTTGTGCAGGATGAACACGTTGACCCACTGCAGAAGATCGAAGTTGCCCTTCTTCACACCGATGAAGCAGGGCGATTCCTTGATGATGAACTTGGTTTCGATGCCGAAGTCCGGGTTCTTCTTGGCGAAGTCGGCGGCCAGCGTGTTGCCCGTCACGATGACATCGGTCTGACCGGACGCATAAGCCGCGATGGTCGATGCGTTATCGCCGAAGCGGATGATCTCGGTGCCCTTGGGGGCGACCTTGGTCAGTTCGAGATCCTCGAGCGTGCCGCCCGTAAGGCCGACTTTTTTACCCGCAAGATCGGCGACCGAATTGACCACCATGTCCTTCTTGGCGAACGCGCCGGAGAAGAACGGCGCATAGGCGCTGGAAAACCAGATCGACTTGGCGCGGCCCGGGTTCGCACCCATGACAGAGATCACCAGGTCGACGCGGTCGGTCTCGAGAAACGGGATGCGTTGCTTAGAGGTGAACGGCACGAGTTCCAGTTCGACGCCGAGGTCCTTGGCGACCAGCTTGGCGACGTCGACATCGTAGCCTTCGTATTCGCCGTCGGCCCCGATCGAACCGAACGGCGGGAAGTTCTCCGGCACCGCGATCTTCACTTTCCCGGCTTTCAGGATATCCGATAGGTCGGCGGACGCCGGCGCGGCCTGTACGAGTGCGGCGCATGCAAACGCGGCAATCGTGAGTTTGCGCATGAGGTTGAACATTAGAAACTCCTTTCCCTGTGGTTATGCGGTTGCGACTTGCGGGCCCTTTGAATAAGTCCCGAGCCGTTTTTCGAAATAGATGGCGAGCCTGGACAGCGGGAAGCACAGGCAGAAATAGATCAGCGCCATCAGCGGATAAATGATGAAGGGTTCGGTGCCGTCGACCGGCGTGTTGGCCCATCGCCGCCCCAGGTTCATCAGATCGTTGAAGCCGATGATGTAGGCGAGCGACGTACCCTTGATGATCTGCACGCTGAAACCGACGGTGGGCGCGAGCGCGAGCCTGAGAGCCTGCGGCAGGATGATCGCGCGCAAGACGGGGAAGAACCGCATCCCGACGGAATAGCCCCCTTCCCACTGTCCCTTGGGGACGGCCTGAATCGCGCCGCGCCAAACCTCTGCCAGATAGGCACTGGCATAAAGCGTCAGCGATATCGTCGCCGACACCCACGGATTCACGTCCTGCCCGAGAAGCCGGGGCACACCGAGACCCGACAGAAACAACAGCATCAAAAGCGGCACGGACTGGAAGCACCAGATGTAACTGGTGGCGAGCCGGATCAACGCAGGCTTGCCTGAAATGCGCATCAACGTGATGACCGCGCCGATGATGCCGCCGCCGACAAAGGCGATCAGCGACAGGTAGATCGTGAACTGGGTCGCGTCCAGCAACTGGAACATCACGATGCCCATGGGCTTGCCGAGCATATCGATGAAGATGTCCTTCATTACCGGTCCTTCCAGGCGAAGTAATGCCGGTCGATGGCGAGCATGCAGAACTTGAACAGGAGCGCGATCGCCACATACAGCAACGTCAGGGTGATGAATATCTCGAACGAACGGAACGTCCGGCTGTCGATAAAGACCCCCGCATGGGTCAGGTCCTCGACGCCGATTTCGGAGATCACGCCCGTGGTCAGGAACAGAAAGATGAACTGGCTGGTGAGCGACGGATAAACACTGGCAATCACCTGCGGGACGATCACTTTTCTGAACCGCTGCAACGGTTTCAGTCCAAGCGCGATGGCGGCTTCGATCTGTCCCTTGGAAATCGACTGAAGACCGGAGCGGAGGATCTCGGCGAAATAAGCGGAGAAGTTCAGCGTCAACCCCAGAAGGGCATGCGCCCAGAACGGCCACGAATACCCGAAAAGTAGCGGCAGGCCGAAGGCGACGAAAAAGAGCTGCACGATCAACGGTGTGTTGCGGATGAACTCGACGTAGGCCGCCGAGAGCTGGGCGGCAACCGGCACCTTGGCGTTTCTGACTGCGGCCAGCATGCCCGCGACGACGAAACCGATGATGGCGGCACCGACGGTCAACGAAATGCTGAGCCAGATTCCCTCCGCCAGGCGCAGCAGATAGTCGCCGTTCCGGTAGATTTCGAAGAATCGCAGTTCAAACAATCCGGGAATTCCCCTGTCGCGTTGCTCCCTTTTTGATCATCTTTGGCGTGATGATTCTTGTTTGATCGTTTGAGTTAATACTGAAATTATTTTCTCAACAAGTAAAATTTTAAAAACTTGAGTTTCAGATCAAGCGGGCATAGCCTTATCGCCACACGGAGAGAGCGCTGGCCTGATCATGCCTAAGAAACCCGACACATCGAGGACGCCCGCAACCGACAC
>MDSW01129028.1_pt1 | contig 17945 bp, 15 predicted proteins | sample 811171 | NCBI WGS metagenome assembly MDSW01 (sample SAMN05326641, study PRJNA326480) | marine metagenome | isolation source: seawater | place: Atlantic Ocean: North West | collected 2012
AGTTTTAGATTTATTGTCTCAGATAAGTCAGCCACCATGGTGGCACCACCTCCAGAGCACGTGAAAGCCATAACCTTCTCGTTGTGAGGGGTGCCGCAAATACTCAAAAACTTCAAGGTTTCCAAGAATTGAATTGGGTCAGCAACCTGAATTACCCCTATCCTCCTGAACAAAGCGTCATAATATTTGGCCTCTCCAGCCAAAGAACCTGTATGCGTAACTGTTATTGAACTTCCAATTTTTGAGGAACCGGTCTTTAGGGCGACAACCGGTGTTTTATATTTATGACATTTTAAAATGGTTTTTTGAAATCTATTCACATTTTTTATACCTTCTACATGAATACCAATTACTTTTACGGCCTCATTTTCGCATAACTCATTGATGAAATCTTCAATGCTCGTACAGGCCTGGTTACCTACAGATATCATATGGGTGAGTGGAATTGATCTTTGTGTCATAGTTATATCGGAGGCAAGCATTCCGCTTTGTGTGATTATAGCACAGCCATATCCCGGGCAAAATCCACCATGAGCAAATGGCCATAATGCTACTTGATCAAGATAATTAATTAGGCCATAGCAATTAGGACCAACCACGATTAAATTGCCGGACACACGTGTTAGTTCCTGTTCTAACCTGATGCCACTAGAGTCAGTTTCCCCGAAGCCTGCCGTATAACAGACCACGCCACCAGCGCCCAATTTATCTAATTGCTGGATTATTGAATTCACACTGCTAGCAGGCACAGCCAAAAAGCTAGCGTCAGGCGCCTCCGGTAGTTCTGTAACAGACTTATAGCACTTATATCCACATATTTTAGTACGCCAAGGATTGACAGGCCATATGTCGCCAGTATACCCCCTACGTAGAGCCTCAGTGATTGCAACCTCTGCGTCTTGACCACCAAAAAAAGCAATGTGTTTTGGCGACATCAGCCTATTGAAGTTGTGCTTCTTTTTTGTTGGCCTCATGCGCCTAAAGGTCTTAGGATTGACCGCGTAATAATATGTTTTTGAATTTCAGATGTGCCATCCCAAATTCTTTCGAGCCTGGAGTCTCGCCATAACCGCTCAATCGGAAATTCTTCCATTAAACCCATCCCACCGAAAATCTGCACCGCATCATCGGCGGTTTTGTTTAGCATTTCAGAGCAGTATACTTTGACAATCGCCGCATCAGCGTCCGTCATTTTCTTAGATAGCGCTAGATCAATGGCGTTTTTTACCAGCAGGTCTCCAGTTCTTAGCCCTATTGCCATTTCGGCCAAGCGAAAGCCGATGGCTTGGAAAGATCCAATTGGCTTACCAAATTGCTTTCTATCAGCCGCCCATTCTTTTGCTAAATTAAATATACGCTCTGATTTGCCACAGCAGGTTGCGCCTACCCAAATTCTACCCATGCTTAACCACTTGTTAGATAGTTCCAAGCCTTCACCTTCTCTTCCAAGTATATGTTCATTAGTTAAACGAACCTCATCAAAACTAAGCTGAAAGTTCTTATAACCTTTATAGCTCACGCATTTGTTGCCCTCTCTAATTTCGAATCCTTTGGTTCCAACATCAACGAGAAAAGCCGTGATTTTTTTTCGCGGCCCCTTTTTTGTTTCAATTGCCCCTGTGACTGCAAAGACTATTGCGAAGTCTGGCATACACGGACCTGATATAAAATGTTTAGAACCATTTAAAATCCAGTCATTACCGTCTTGTTTTGCGTTAGACTTCATATTCATAATATCAGAACCAGCCTCGGGTTCAGTCAAAGCAAACAATTCTCTCTTTTCAGCGCTTACGCATGGCAACAAATATTTTTTTATTTGATCTCCTTCACACGCCAAAAGTATTTCGGTTGGGCGCCCTATCCATGAATGCAAAGCGTGTGAAGTTTTACCGTATTCACGTTCTAACAAAGCCATTGAGTTATAGTCTAAACCGCCGCCACCTACCGACTGGGGAAGGTTTGCCGCATAAAGACCCAATTCTATCGATTTCTTTTCAATTTGTTTGCCGAGCTCCGTGGGAACAATTCCAGCTTTGTCAACTTCTTGTTCAAAAGGAAAAATTTCTTTCTCCATAAATTTTTTGACAGTTTCAAGTAACAGTTCGTTCTCATGATCGATTTCAATACTCAAGAATTATCTCCATTTCACTTTATGGTCCGTTGGCTAAGAAGAGTGAGGTCAGTCTTGTGGGCTCATTTTTTTGAGTTTCAGTTTTTCTCGCATCTCCGATGGAGTTAAAACCTTACTACCCAAAAGCTTAATAATAGTCACAGCCTTTTCGACTAGTTTCTCGTTGGTTGCCAGCACTCCTCGCTCCAAGAAGATATTATCCTCTAAGCCAACTCGCACGTTCCCTCCTAAAGTCACGGCCGCCGCTAACATGGGCATTTGCATTCGAGAAATCCCAAAGCCTGCCCAGCTTGAGCCTTGCGGCAAATGGTCTTTCATGACTTTCATTGTGTCAACGCTTTGATCCGCACCCCAAGGGATACCAAGACAGATTTGGAACATCGGAGGAGAGTCGATCAATCCTTCGATTATCATTTGACTGGCGAATCGTATGTGTCCCAAATCAAACACCTCCAGTTCAGGTTTCACATTCCACTTCTGTACTAGCTGCGCCATCCTCCGCAAAATTGGCGGTGTCGAAATATAAATACTGTTATCATTACCAAAGTTCAATGTACCGCAATCGAGAGAACAAATTTCTGGCAAGCAGTTGACGACATGCTTTAATCTCTCCTCAGGACCAATCATATCAGTGCCTTCACCCGGCATTGAAAAATCGTTGATGTCTGGTACCCAGTCACCACCCATGCCAGCCGTTAAATTTATTACAACATCGGTTCTGCTACTTCTTATTCGCTCCACGACATCTCGAAAAAGAGCCGGATCTCTTGACGCTTTCCCATTTTCAGGATCCCTAACATGTATATGGACGCATGATGCTCCGGCTTCAGCCGCAGCGATAGCCGAGTCCGCTATTTCCTTAGGACTTACAGGCACATATGGATTTTTTTTTGTTGTATCTCCAGCGCCAGTTATAGCGCAAGTAACAGCGACATCAAAATTCAATCTTTTTCCTCCATTTTTTTATAGTGTTCATATTTTTTTTTTATTATAATATCGATTATTCGACAAATTTTTTTTTTTTGGGGCGAATTTACTGTATTAACCATGACCCACACACGCGCTTTGATAGCAACAAAAAAACAGTCTTCGAGTAAACTACATTGTAGTTTTGTTGTCGTGCCAAGATTTAATATGGCTACCTTGGTCAGCTTAATTGAACCTATGCGGGTGGCAAATTATTTGTCGTCAAGAGAGGTGTATTCGTGGGAGGTTGTATCATTTGAAGGCCCAGTTGTAACGGCTAGTAACGGCTTGCAAGTATCAACTCATGTGCCGTCTGAGAGCGTAGTAAAGAGTGATATGATCTTTGTTGTAGGTAGTTGGGGATGTGAACGTTTTGCTCGAAGAAAGCTAACTGCTTGGATACGACAGCAATATGCCTTAGGAAAGAAAATAATTTCAGTTGAGCTAGGGTGTTACATTTTGGCACGAGCGGGATTGTTATCGGGGAAGACACTCACAACCCATTGGTCTTGGATTCCTGGATTCGAAGAACAATTCCCCGATATTGAAGTTAATGAGAAGCTTTATATCATGGACGAGAAAATTATTTCGTGTGCTGGGGGGTTCTCGGGTGTTGATATGATGCTCCAGATTATTTCGGACCATCAAGGGGTAAGACTATCTGGAGAAATCGCTGACCAAATGCTGTATTACCCTATTAGACCGGGTCACAGCCCTCAGAGGCGTATACTTGGAAGAGGAAATGAGAATTTGCTGCCAATGGTCTCAAAAGCTATTGAGTTTATAGAAAAAAACATTAGTGAGCCGCCAACGGTCCCTGAAATCTCATCCTTTGTTGGCCTGTCACAGCGACAGCTTGAGAGGCAATTCAAAAAATCTATCGGTTGCTCAGTTGTTCAGTTCGCTTTATTAGCGAGACTTCAGTATTCGCGGGTTTTGCTAACGGCGACAGATTTAAGCGTTAGAGAAATAGCTACTGCTTCTGGTTTTAATACCCTCTCCCATTTTGCTTATGCGTTTAAAAATTGCTTTAATCGAAAACCAAGTGCTTACAGACAAGCTTGGCCTGACACGGAAAGCGCACCAAGCTGGCCGGGAACACTTTCTAAGTATTTGGAGTCGCTGGAGAGAAAAACCCGTAATTCAGAGCAGTCAAAAAAAATGTAAATCAACTTGTAGGTATTTTAATAGCCTTTAGTAATGCAACAAGGGACTTGTCACGTTCACGAGCCATTTCAGAAAAATGTTTTCCTTTAGCCATTTTGTTACAGCCATCCACCATTATATCTCTGAGTGACTCGGTCAATTCAGGAGCTTGCAACCTTGTCCAAGGAAGTTCCAAAAGTGGACCAAATTGGTCAAGATTTGTAGCCATTCCACCTTCCCCACAAGCCACATGAAATGCCATGCACTGGCCCTGCACAGCCATCCTAGGCGCAGGACCATTCATAAGAGCCATGTCAATTTGCTCAGGCGAGGCCTCCCCAGCATTTACCATGTGAAGTGCTTCACGCCAAAGAGCTTCTTGGAGCCGTGTTGCGACAAAACCAGGTATTTCTTTTTGCATTTTCAGGGGTTGCTTTCCAGCTCCTTTATAAAAATTAAAAGCCCATTCTACTGCCGACGGTTCCGTCTTTTTGCCACCAACAATTTCTACTAGTGGTAGAATGTAGGGAGGATTAAAAGGATGTCCTATAACTGTCCGCTCCGGAGTTGAACAAAATTTTTGTATTTGTGTCATAGTTAAACCAGAAGTAGACGAAGCTATAACCACATTGTTTGGGACGAGGTCTCCAAGAGTTTTATAAAACTTTCTTTTTAAATCAATAATTTCAGGTATGCTTTCTTGAACAAAATCAGCATCTTTTATGACGTGCTCAATTTTGTCACTAATATACAAATTGCTCAAAGTGGCATCTTCAGATAAGCCTAGCTCCGTGAGGCTTTCCCATGCCGTTTCAACTACAGCTTTGTATGTGTGCTCCTCCACTCTGTCGTGAACATAGCTTTTGACGACATATCCTTTTGATAAAAAATATGCTGCCCAACCGGCTCCAATTGGGCCACCTCCAATACTGGCTATTATTTTTATATCTCTAGGATCTTTATACACTATTCACCTTTGAATTTTGGTTCACGTTTCTCTACAAAAGCTGCCACCCCTTCTTTAGCGTCGCTAGATTTCAGCATTTTTCTGTAGGTTGGTAATGCGTCTGTTCGCATTTTTGCAAACGATTCCTCTAATGGAGTACATTCAATCTCTCTTTCTATTTCTTTTACGCTTTGAAGAGCTAACGGTGCAGATCTAGCCAACATTTCGGCCCATTCTCGGGCACAAACCATTAACTCACTTGGGGGCACAACTTTATTAACCAGGCCAAAATGCGCTGCTTCGCTTGCCTTCATCCGGCGACCAAGAAGGAACATTTCAGTTGCAATGTTCTTCGGTATAAGTCTTGGTAGTCTTTGTAAAGCTCCAGCATCTGGGACAATCCCAAGAGGCATTTCTGGTAATCCAAATTCCACTTGTTCAGTTGCAATTATTAGGTCACAGGCCATTGCAAGCTCAAAGCCGCCGCCGATTGCTAAACCATTGACTGCAGCTATTACTGGTTTATTTAACTGCCAGTTCTCTGTTAGACCAGCGAAGCCACCTATGCCATAGTCGTCATTTTCCCACCAATTGTCCAGTTCCATATCTCCGGAGTTGAGAGCCTTTAAATCCCAACCAGCCGAAAAAATCCGATCGCCTGCGCCTGTGAGTATAGCTACCCAAAGCTTGGGGTCGTCTCTGAGCATTGAAAATGCATCACCTAACTCTTGACTGGTGGCAATGTCGATAGCGTTAACTTTTGGTCTGTCTAATGTTACTTCTAGTATTCGACCATTTTTTTCCAATTTAACATTTTCACTCATTTTAGACCCCTTCTAATTATTGAAAAGCAGGCATCACTTCAGAACAAAACAACTCAAGTGATTTCTTTTGTTCATTTTGATCAAGGCCCATAGATGCGTAATAGATAAACTCATCTACCCCTAATTCTTTATATCTCTCAAGTTTGCGTATTATTGTTTCTGGTGTCCCAAACATAAGGTTTTCACGAAGCATATCTGGATCAAACTCAGCTCGGTTAGATAAAGACTCTAGCGATATCTGTTTTGGGAATCCGTTTTTTACGTCTCCTAGGTTCTTATAAAGATTTTCGAATTGTCCTAAAGTTCGCTGAATTGCTTTTATTGGTATCTCGCTATCTTTTTCATTTTCGTAAACTGCAGTATGTCTCATCAATGCGAAGGTTGGTTTTCTTGATTTCCCCGATTTCTTGAATGCTTCATCGAAATGTTGTTTGTACAGTTCCGCTTCTGAAAAAGGTCGTGTAAATGGCCAGCAAAGCACGTTGCAGCCGTTATTAATGGCATAATCATAGGTAATTGGTGACCTTGCTGCTACCCACAGCGGGGGGTGTGGTTTTTGAAGTGGTTTTGGAACCGAAGTGGACGTAGGGAAACTCCAATACTCTCCATGGTGCTCGTAGTCACCTTCCCAAAGTTTTTTTACTGCTGGTAAGATTTCCTGCATATAACGCCAACCGTCTGTTTGCTTTAATCCCGGATGCATTCGATCGAACTCTCTTTGATATGCCCCTGACCCGATCCCAAATTCCAACCGACCTCCGCTAATAAGGTCCGTGAAAGCGGCCTCTCCTGCCAGTCTTATAGGATGCCAGTAAGCGGCTGCCACCACCGCAGTGCCGAGTCTAATTTGATTGGTATGGTTTGACCACCATGTGAGAATTTGAAATGGATTTGGTGCAATTGTCATTTCGAGTGCATGATGTTCAGCTGCCCAAACGATATGAAAATTATTCTTATCAGCCATTTGAACCATTTCTAGCGTATGCTCAGCAACTGCGTCCATTTCGATTTTGTTATCAAGTCTTTCTAAATTAATCGCTAATTGAAACTTCAATTTCTTATCCTTCTTTATGTTTTAACGCATCACGAACGGGTTGCTAATTATCTCATCTGACATGTTCATCCAGACCGTTTTCGGCCGGGTATAATCGTAAATTGCCTGGAAACCACTTTCTCGTCCAAAGCCTGATTGTTTGAACCCTCCAAATTCTGCTATTGGCGAGACTACCCTATATGTATTAACCCAGATTATTCCAGCTCTTATTAATTTGGACATTCGTAGTGAACGCGCACTATCTCGTGTAAAAATGCCAGCGGCCAGTCCATAATTTGTGTCATTTGCAAGCCGTATTACTTCTTGCTCTGTTTTAAATCGGATAACGGCGAGTACTGGTCCAAATAATTCAGTGTCAACTATTTCTAAATCTTGTCTCGGGCAGGAGACAATAGTAGGTTGATAGTAAAGGCCCGAGCTTTTTGCGACCCGATTTCCACCACAAATAAGTTTTGCACCTTGCTTTTGAGCCCTGGTAATCTGTCTTTCAATATGCTCGATTTGTTCTAGGGTGCAGAGAGGGCCCATTTGAGTTTCTTCTTTTAGCGGATCCCCGATAATTATACCTTTTGCTTGCTTAACAATTTTTTCCAGAAACTCGTCAGCAATTTTATCATGCAGGTACAAGCGAGAACCTGCCACACAGCTCTGTCCAGTAGCGCCAAAGATTCCGGCGACTGAGGCATTAACAGCACTTTCAATATTCGCATCTTCAAAAACAATAAACGGTGACTTACCTCCTAACTCTAAAGATACTTGAGCGAAATTTTGAGAAGAGTTTGCAACTACTTGTCGTGCTGCGTTAGGTCCGCCTGTAAAAGATATTCGAGCAATTTTGGGGTGAGATGTTAAAACTTTACCACAAGGCTCACCGTGACCAGTGACAATATTAACAACACCGTCAGGAATGCCGGCCTCGGCAATCAATTTACCAAATTCTAACATTGCTGCGGATGCGTGTTCAGACGCTTTTAAAACCACCGTATTTCCAGCTGCTAAAGCGGGCCCAATTTTTACTGCGACAAGGAATAACTGTGAATTCCAGGGAACTATTGCTGCCACTACTCCCAAAGGTTCTCTCTTAGTAAATACAAAAAGATCTGGTTTATCAATTGGTAATGTTTCACCTGATATTTTGTCTGCACAACCTGCAAAAAACTCGAAGAATTGAGATATGTATTTTGCTTGCCATTTAGTCTCTTTCAACATTTTGCCTGTGTCTATGCTCTCTATTTTGCCGAGGTGTTCTGAGTTTTCAAATAATAGAGCGGCCAGTTTTCTTAGGCATTGGCCGCGATCGGTCGGTGTCATCGTAGACCAGGGTCCAGTTCTAAACGCCTGATCGGCAGAATCTATCGCGCGCTCAACGTCTTCTTTTGTTGCCTCTGGTATTCTGCTCCAGACTTTTCCGTTTGATGGATTAACACTATCAAATTTTTTCTTATCAGATGATTCACTCCATTGACCATCTATTAACATCTTGTATTCTGTGATTTCAGCCATTCTGTAATCCCCTTTAAACTAGTATTTATTTTGATAGCTTAAAATTTAAATAAAAAAGAAAATTCGACATATAAAGACGAAAAAAACTTAAAATCTAAAAAGCATTGATGCGTAATCAATGCAGGAGAAAATTTAATGGAATTGACTAAGAAAATCATTGGAGGACCATTAATTATTGGTGGTAGAAAGCTGTCTTTATCAAAAGCGGTTCAGGCGGGCAACTTTGTTTTTCTAACGGGGCAAATACCATTTAAGGATGGCGTACCTATGACTGACGGAACAATTGAAGAGCAAACAGCGGTTGTCCTTGAGGAAATAAAAAACACTTTAGAAGAAGCAGGGTGTAATTTGGCTGATATCGTGAAGACGATGGTGTGGTTAAGGGACCGATCTGACTTCCCCGGATTTAATGAGGTATACGGAGCTTATTTCCCGATAGATCCGCCGGCCAGATCGGCGGTTGTTAACGAACTTCTTGTCGACGTCCGAATCGAAATTGAAGTTATTGCTTTCAAAGATGAATAAGGACTTAAGAATGTCTAATGCCACGTCGGGCGGAACCTCATATATACTTTCAGGGGATAGCGACCGACCTGCCGTCATTTTGATTCATGGGTTGGGATTAAACCAGTATATGTGGCAGTATCAAGTTGAGGTTTTAAAAGAAAAATATTTTGTCATTTCATACGATCTTTTCGGTCACGGCGAAAGCAAGACTCTAAACTCAGAGCCAAGCTTAACTATTTTTTCTAGGCAGCTCAAAGATTTATTGAAATTTTTAAAGCTTAAAAGAGTTGCCGTAATTGGGTTTTCTGTTGGAGGTATGATAGCAAGGCATTTTGCCCAACTTTATCCGACCAGTCTAACTGCACTTGCAATTTTAAACTCTCCGCACTTAAGATCAGAACAGGCGCAAGCGGATGTTTATAATAGATGGGTGCAGGTATCGGAAGCTGGTCCGATCGCAACGGTCGACGCCGCCATTGAGCGCTGGTTTACTCCAGCTTATCGAAAGAATTCTTCAGATATGATAGAGGTTGTCAGAAACTGGATTCTTCAAAATAACAAGAAAACCTATAGTAGAAATTACAGAGTTCTGGTAGATGGTGTTTCGGAGATAATAGGGAAAAAGAGTAACATTCTGTGCCCCACATTGGTCGTGACTGCTAACGAAGACTTTGGTAATGGACCAAAAATGGGTGTTGCTATAGCGAACGAGTTTCCGAACTCGAAATTAATAGTGCTTGAAGGGTTGCGTCACATGGCTTTGTTTGAGAGGCCCGACAAAATGAATATTTGCCTAAAGACTTTTCTTAAAGAGCATATAGGTCAGGAGAAGAATTCTTGACAGATCGCGGTATACTAAGTGGAATAAAAGTATTAGATCTCACTCGGATGTTATCTGGTCCTTATTGCACAATGGTGTTGGCAGATCATGGCGCGGAAGTTATAAAAATAGAGGATAGCAAGGGCGATACTAGTAGGTTTAGTGGTCCATATAAAAAATATGATTCTGATAAAGAGTGGGCGGGTTATTTCGTAAGCTTAAACAGAAATAAAAAGAGTATTCAAATAGATTTGAAAAGCACGTCTGGTATTAAGAAATTCCGCCGTCTTGTTTGTTCAGCTGATGTGCTAGTAGAAAACTTTCGTCCAGGGGTAATGGAAAAATTAGGATTGTCTTTTGAAGAGTTAAACAAGTTAAACCCAAAGTTAGTTTATGGTGCCATTCGTGGGTTTGGTGATCCTCGGTCAGGTGAAAGTCCTTATAACGATTGGCCCTCCTACGATGTGGTTGCGCAAGCTATGGGTGGCCTGATTAGTTTGACTGGACCTGATCCTAATACGGTAACCAAAGTAGGTCCCGGGGTTGGAGATATTTTTACTGGTCTGTATTTGTCATTTGGAATTATCGCGGCTGTTCGAGAAGCAGAGTCATCGGGTTTAGGTCAGTTTATTGATATATCAATGTATGATGCTATGATTAGTCTTTGCGAGAGAGCTGTTTACCAATATGATTTCGAAGGCCGAATTCCAACCGCATCAGGCAACGGTCACCCTTTCTTAGCTCCTTTTGGGATTTTTCCGGCTAAGGATGGCAATGTCGCAATTGGTGTCGTTGAGGACTCCTTTTGGAAAAGATTGGTGAAAGCGATAGGTTCACCTGAATACGAAAATCACTCTGACTTTTCAACAATTATGTCCAGAAAAAAAAATATTTTGAGGGTGAACAAGCTTGTTGAAACTTGGACATCCGGACTCACCAAATTGGAGCTTTTGAAAAAGTTGGGAGGTAAAGTGCCTTTTGGACCTGTAAACAATGTACAGGATATATTTAATGATCCACACACTGAATGTCGCAAAATGATAGAGAAGATAAAAGACCCATACGAGGCTAACGAGAGCTGGTGCGTAGCGGCTAATCCTTTAAAATTTAGTCGATCGAAAAAGGTTGCTTTAGAAACACCTCCGAGATTAGGTGAGCATACGGCTGATTACCTTGGTCAAGACAAGATTGGATTAGAAAAAAAAATTGACGGCCTAGCTTTAAGAAAAGCCTTTGGTACTTTCACTACTGGGGTTACGATTGCTACAACTCTTCAGAAGGACCGTATACCCAGAGGATTCACGGCCAATTCCTTTTCTTCGGTGTCTTTGGAGCCTCCTTTACTTCTTGTTTGTTTATCAAAGGGTGGTTTAAGTTATAAAACTTTTACTGAGTCCACTTATTTTGCAATAAATGTACTTAGTGAGGACCAAAAAGAATTGTCAGCATTATTTGCCACCCAAAGTGAAGAGAAATTTACCTCGACTATATGGAGCCATGGACATAAGGATGTGCCCATTCTTAAAGGGTGCTTGTCAAGTTTTGTTTGTAAAAATGAAAAAATTATTGATGCCGGCGACCACACAGTTTTGATCGGTCGAGTAGAGCAGTTCTCAACAAATGAGGGACGACCTTTACTATATTATAAAGGTCAATATGTTTCACCTGAGAGTGGAAGTTAAATTAATATACCAATATCTGGGGAGAAAAAATTACCATGATTGAAGATTTACGAAAGCTAGTCGTGTACGATGAAGAAGTCCTAATGGAAGGTGGACGCAAAGCAGATCCACCCCTCAGAACTATAGCCGTGGGAGCTGTGCTTAAAAACCCTTGGCATGGAAAAGGATTTATCGAAAATCTATCGCCTGAAATCAACCGAATAGCACCGGTTATTGGCAAGCTTTTATCTGATAAACTTATCGAACTTGTAGGGTCTGGTGAAAATATAGAGGCGTACGGCAAGGCTGCTATATCTGGAACTGCCGGCGAAATTGAACACGCATCTGCCATAATTCACACATTAAGGTATGGAAATTTTTTTAGAGAAGCTGTGGGTGCCAAGAGTTATTTGGGGTTTACAAATACTCGCGGACCAGCAAATACACCTATTAACATACCCCTGATGGATAAATATGATACGGGTCGTCGTTCTCATTATATTACGGTACAATTTTCTATTTTTGATGCGCCTGGTCACGATGAAATTGTTGTTGGTTTAGGTGCAGCAACTAGAGGACGACCCAACCACAGAATTGGAGACAGATACTCCGATTTGAAAGCCCTGGGTCGAGATTTGGATAACCCCGCGGGAATCTGATACTGTTGTCAAATGAATTTACCTTTTTTGCTCACCGATTAAGCATATCATTTCATACATTATAGATGCCGCTCTCATAGCAGTAATCTGATTTGGATTGTCCTTAGTAGGCATCAGGCATACTACGTCGCCGCCGACGATGTTCATACCCCTGACTGAATGCAAAAGTTGGACAGCCTCATCAATTGAGAACCCTCCTTCACCCGGCTCAATATTTGCTACGGCTGGTGCAACTGAGGCGTCCAAGCAGTCGAGATCAAATGTAATATAAATTGGCTTATCGTGGATTTTCTGCTTTATTTCTTTGATAACATTAGTTAATCCTCTTTCTCTATACTCTTTCATAGTAATTACATTGTATCCGTAGTCATAGGACGGTTGTAACCAATCTAGAGTTCTTGGATGACCGCGCAACCCTATTTGCATAGAACTTTTGGCGTCAACGCATCCCTGATCCACAAGGTAAGCACCCCAATGAGCAGCAGACTTTTTTGCTCCGAGGAAGTGAGGAACTTTGGTAAATACATCGGTGTGAGCGTCCAGGTGTAGCAATGATACTGGTTGTTTGGCACTTAATCTGCCACCCCCCAAGGCCTGCAAGATTCCACCTGTGATCGAGTGATCGCCGCCAATAGAGACTGGTGAGATATTCCTTTTATCAATTTCATGGAAGAAGTTTGTAATTTGCTCGATGCAATCTTCATTATCGTTTGCCTTAGGGAATGGGACATCTCCCGCGTCGACTATTTGTAACTCTGTCCATGGATCTATCTGTAACTCTCCGTGAACTCGACGCTGCAAGCTGGAGATATTGCGTACCGCTCGCGGACCAAGGTGTTGATCTCGTTCTGTAGTGCCGTTTCCAACCGAATGAGGCACTCCGACTAGTGCAATATCTTGATTCTTTAAAGGTTCATTTGGACATCTAAAGAGTGTGGGTATACCCCACCAGTATAAGTTGTCCATCATAGAGTTTTCATATTTTGTTACCATTTTAGACCTCCAGTTATGATCAGAACAGACACGAATATTCTGTCGATCTTTGGTAAAGCATAATTTTAAAAAAAAATTCAACCAAAAACTACTTGCTATGGTACAATAGGCTGAAGTTAATTGGCTAGTATCCATTAATTTCGTATTGTATCTACAGGTGTATTTTGATTAAGACAGGTTTTTTCTACCATGAGGAATGTTTTTGGCACAGCGGTGTTGACTTTGCCTTGACTGTGCCCGTAGGAGGTAGTGTTCAACCAGTATACTCGGGTGGTTTTGCCGAAAATCCAGAAACCAAAAGACGATTGGTTAATTTGATGAAAATATCTGGACTATTTGAGGAATTGATTGGATTGTCGGCTAATCGAGCTTCGGATGATGATTTGCTAGAGGTTCATACAGGCAAATATATAAAGAAATTTAAGAAAAAAAGTGAAACAGGGGGAGGGCAACTTGGTGTGTTAGCGCCATTTGGTCCCGGTGGTTTCCAAATCGCGTGTCGTTCAGCAGGTCTAGCAATATCGGCAGTAGATCAAGTTTTGCGTGGAAATCTTGATAACGCTTATGCCCTTTCTAGACCGCCCGGACATCACTGTTTGCCTGATTTCCCAAACGGATTTTGTTTGCTAAATAATATTGCTATAGCGGTTCGGGCGGCTCAATCTAAAGGTATAGGCAAAAAGTTTGCAGTAATTGATTGGGATGTGCATCATGGTAATGGAACTGAAGCAATATTTTACTCAGACCCAAATGTGTTGACGATCTCAATACATCAAGAACGAAACTATCCATTGGATACTGGTGCATTTTTAGATCGTGGGGAAAACCAGGGTGAGGGCTACAACGTGAACATTCCTTTGCCGCCGGGAAGTGGGGATTGGGCTTATCGAGAGGCTTTGTCAAGAATCGTTGTCCCATCAGTTGAAAATTTCAAACCAGATATAATAATAATTGCTTGTGGTTTTGATGCCTCTGGCGTCGATCCATTGAGTCGAATGCTTTGTGGCTCAGAAACTTTTAGAGAAATGACAAGAGTAGTTATGTGTTTAGCTGATGAAGTCTGCGCTGGTAAATTAGTTTTGGTTCACGAGGGAGGTTATTCAGAAGTTCATGTGCCGTTTTGTGGGCATTCAGTCATAGAGCAACTGGTAGGGTCTTCAGTAAAAGTCAACGACCCGCTGCAAACAAGGATCAGCGCCCAGCAACCTTCTGATGATTTTAATCATTTTATTGCTAGGATAATTGATGAGATTCGAGTTTCCACCTTGGGATAATTTGGTTTAACTGCTATGCCTAAATATTATGTTAAGTGAGTTGATCTTGAAAAATTTTCGTAGAGATAAGTTGTTTCCAAGAGACGAAGTTTCGCGAAAGATAGCGAGGCAATTATTTGAAACGGTTAAGGCTCTCCCAATAATTAGCCCTCACGGTCATACAGAAGCAAAATGGTTTTCCGAAAATAAACCTTTTAAAAACCCGACAGAGCTATTTGTAACACCTGACCACTATGTTTATCGAATGCTTTTTTCACAGGGAATTAATCTTGAGAATCTTGGAATTAAGAGCACAAGAAAAAACAGTATACATGTCGAACCTCGAGAAGTATGGGGGCTGTTTGCAAGAAATTACTATCTTTTTAGGGGAACTCCAACCAAGATTTGGCTAGATCACGTTTTTGAAAGTCTCTTTGAGTTATCCGAACCATTAAATGGCGAAAATGCTGATTGGTTTTATGATATCATTTCAGATTGGCTAAAAAAACCTAATTTCCGGCCAAGAGAACTTTTTGATCGGTTTAATATCGAGGTGCTTTGTACAACCGAGTCTCCCTTAGATACTCTTTATCATCATAAAAAGATTATTGAGTCTGACTGGAACGCTAGAATCATTTCGGCCTATAGACCTGATAACGTGATAGATCCCGATTATGAAAATTTTGCAGAAAACGTGCAGCGGCTCGGAGAGATTACGGGTGAAAATATTAATACTTTTGACAGCTATCTTACTGCTCATTTTTTGAGGAGAAAGTTTTTTAAATCTCTTGGAACTACGAGTACCGATCACGGGCACCCATCGGCTAACACTTTTAATTTGTCGAAAGGTGAGGTGGAAATACTTTTCCAAGGGGCCTTAGGTGGAAAATTGTCTGCAGCGCAATCGGAGATGTTTAGAGGGCATATGCTGATAGAAATGGCTAAGATGAGCCTTGAAGATGGGTTAGTGATGCAGCTTCATCCAGGTTCTTTTCGTAATCATTCGCCATCGATAATGAGAGATTTTGGGAGAGATAAAGGGTTTGATATTCCAAAGCAGGTGGATTATGTTAGTGGGCTAAAACCTTTACTCGACGCAGTGGGTTTAGATAGACGTTTAACCCTAATCTTGTTTACGCTTGATGAAACAACCTTATCTAGAGAGCTCGCCCCTTTAGCCGGTGCGTACCCAACGGTAAGAATTGGGCCACCGTGGTGGTTCTTTGATAGTGTTGAAGGAATGCAGAGGTTTAGAAGAGCAACCACAGAGACAGCTGGTTTTTATAACACAGTTGGATTTAACGATGATACCAGAGCTTTTTGTTCGATACCGGCTCGTCATGATGTTGCAAGGCGGGTAGATTGTGCCTTTCTTTCGGAATTAGTTGTAACAGGACAAATTTCCGAATTAGAGGCTAACGAGTTGGTGTATGATCTATCTTATGGACTGGCAAAGAAGACCTATAAGTTATGACAAGACCACTTAAGTCAAATAAATATAAAAAGAAAACTGACAGAACGTCTGTAAATATAGTTCATTTTGGGATTGGAGCTTTCTTTCGTGCATTCTGTTGCAGTTACTTCGAAAAAATGAACTGTATTTCGCCTGCTTCGGCTCGAGTAATGGCTGTTTCGTTAATTTCTGCGGACACAGCATATAAACTTTCAGATCAAGGTGGCACCTTTACTGCTGTGGAAAAGTCCTCAAAGGGAGCTAAGGCTAAGACTATCGATGTTATTAAGGAGCCGGTGTTTGCCCCAGATTCTCCAGAAAAAATTTTGAATATGCTAGCAAGCGAGTCAGTAAAACTTATTACCCTAACAGTTACCGAAAAGGGTTACTGTTACCACGCAAATAGCGGTAAGCTTGATTTGAAGAATTCAGACATAGCTCATGATCTCAAAAATCTTATGAGGCCTAGGTCTGTAATTGGCTATATTGCTGCGGGATTAAAGTTGCGCAAAGAGAAAGGCCTTAGACCTTTTACCTGCATCTCATGCGACAACCTTCCAGACAATGGTTCAATTCTTAAAAATGCAATAGTCCAATTTGCTCAGGCAATAGACCTCGAGCTCTCTGATTGGATAGCTAATTCAGGTGAATTCCCCTCAACTATGGTAGATCGAATTGTTCCCGCTACTTCAAAAACTGATATAGAGATGCTGTCTGGCGTTATAGCCTATAAGGACGTTGTCCCTGTTTTTCATGAACCCTATTCGCTTTGGGTAATAGAAGATAATTTTACGAACAAAGGAGAATTCCCGTTCGACGCTGTTGATATTAAATTGGTTAAAAATGTAGGGAAATTTGAAGTTATGAAACTTAGATGTTTAAATGGGACTCATAGCGCTTTAGCATATCTGGGATATTTGTCAGGATATGATACCATTTTCGAAGTGATATCTAAAAATATTTTCCGAAGATACTTAGAAAGAGTTTGGAAGTTTGAAATATTACCAACAATAAATCCACCGGATGGATTCGTTCTAGATTGTTATATTGAGGAGCTATTCGAGCGATACAGCAATCCATCAATCATTCACAAAACAGAACAAATCGCGATGGATGGTTCTCAGAAACTACCGCAAAGAATTCTAAATACTGTTTGCGATAACGTTCATAAAAAAAGAAGCATTGTATATCTTTGCGAGGCAATAGCAGCCTGGATCAGGTATTCCGGTGGTCTTGATGAGCGTGGGAAAAAGATAAATGTAATTGATCCCTTAGTGGAGAAATTTCGTGTAGTTCATAAGATTGCAAGCAACGCGGCAGAACTTGTAGATTTTTATCTCACCCTTGACGTCGTTTTCCCAAAAACTTTGCAAACCAATGAATTATTTAGAGTAAGCCTTGAAGAGGCCTTGAGCAGGCAGATGCGCTACGGCACTTTAGGGTCCTTGAAGGAAGTTTTAAAATGAAAGAAACTTGGCGGTGGTATGGAGAGTTTGATAAAATCTCCCTTTCGGAGATTACTCAAACTGGGGCTAAAGGCATTGTCACGGCTTTACATCAGATCCCGTATGGTGAGGTTTGGGACAAGGGGCAAATAACTGCATTGAAAACAAAAATTGAAAATTCGGGCTTTGACCTGACTTGGGATGTGGTTGAGAGCCTTCCTGTTCATGAAGACATCAAAATGGGAAAAGGCAATTTAAAAACTTTGTTTGCAAATTATCGCATATCCATGGAAAATTTGGCTAACGTTGGAATTAGAACAATATGTTATAATTTTATGCCAGTTTTAGATTGGACTCGCACTCATCTTCAAGCACCTGTCCTTGGAGGGGGAACAGCTCTACGATTTTCGGCTTCACATATGGCAGCATTTGAAATTTGTCTATTGGGAAGAAAGAATGCAATGACTGAGTATAGCCGAGAGGCAGTTGAAAGTGGATTGAACTGGATAGCTTGTGCTAGCGAGGGAGAAAAAAAAACCTTGTTGTCAAGTATTATGGCAGGACTGCCAGGAAAATTCAAACGG
>MDSW01167812.1_pt1 | contig 17943 bp, 16 predicted proteins | sample 811171 | NCBI WGS metagenome assembly MDSW01 (sample SAMN05326641, study PRJNA326480) | marine metagenome | isolation source: seawater | place: Atlantic Ocean: North West | collected 2012
ACGGTGCTGGACTCGATTCTTGTACACGAGAATGACGTCTTGCGTCACCGTGAACTGCAGTGCGAGGCCAACACTTACAAATTGTTGAAAAATTTCGCCCGATCCTGCGGTTCAACGCAGGATCAATCCTGTCCAGCCACATCTTCATCTGAACCGTATTGGGGAGAAGCATTTGCGCCGGGCAAAATCAATGATGGTGATATAAGCACCTTTTGGCATAGTGGGGGTGAAAGTGAACCCTTATATCTAAAAATCGACCTACAGCGCGTCGTGAATATTCAGTACGTAACAATTACGCCTCGCCAGAATGGACACCAAGGAAGATTAGCAAATCTTTTAGTGCGTGTCGGGGACAATCCTGATGCCTATGATAACACTGTCTGTGGTGATGTAGGATCATGGTCAGATGGCGACACCGCTAGTCGGAATATTGCATGTGTTGCAAGTGGTCGATATATATTTTTGACGGATGGCCCCGCTGATAAGGCGACGAATGTGGCTCAACTGGAAGCATGGGGAAGTGAGTGCATCAACTGCCCCGCAAACCACTTGTCTCCAGCTGGTTCGACCAGTGTTGATGACTGTGTGGAGCTGCAGTGCGAGGCCAACGCCTACAAATCCACCACTATGCTGGACCTTCACAAAACGTGCGGAGCTGACAGCGCGCAAAACTGTGCCACATCAGCGGGCTCTGGTGAGGGGTTTTACACAGGTTCCTCCGCAGCTTTGTTAGACGGGGTCCTGAGCGGAGATGCACATCGATGGCACAGCGCCAAGGGTTTTGGCGAGGCGGATAGCCTCACGATTGACCTGGGCAGAATCACAAACATTAATTCTGTCCGTGTCTATCCAGTCTCTTATTCCTCGCGGTCTCGGTGCAAGATTTACGTGAGCCAGGAGCCGCAGACTCACGTGATCACAGAAGCAAACGCCGGTGAACTCTGTGCTGATCTTTCATCGCTTGATTCCTTTCAGTCGGTCGCATGGGAAACTGCCAGTTGTCACAAGACTGGGCGCTACGTGAATTTGATCTTTCCTGCAAACAAGGGGGACTGGCACGAGGTTGCCGAGGTTGAGGTCAAGGGCGAAGAAAGCTCTTGTTTGAATTGTCCTGCCAAACACGTAGCACCAGCCGCGTCGACCAGCGCAGATGCATGTGTCCTGAAATGCGAGGCCAATGAATATTTTGAAAATGTTGCGGAGGCGTGTGCAAGCTGCCCAGCTTCCCACGAATCCCCTGCCGGCTCGACATCCCCCGCCGCGTGCGAGCTCTCTTGCGCTGCAAATTCGTACCGCGATGGCCTGCTCCAGATTGACTTTTACACGGGCTTTACCGGTCGCACATGGGCCAACGCCAAAGCGCATGCAGAGTCGCTGCACGGCAGGCTCCCGACAAACCAGGAGATGATCGACTATGCGCAGTTTCACGGTGGCTTTGCTACGCATGGCTGGATTGCGACAGCGTCTTCCACAGCAAGTGCAGGCAAAGATTTTATCTATGTCGACAACGGTGGAGGTCACGCGATTGGAGATTCACACGTTGAAATGCACGATGGTTTATATGGATACCCCTCCTGGGGCGACGACGCTGGCGCAGATCACGGCTGGTTCACGCATTACGCGGTCGCAACAGATCTCTCTACTCCCGATCAGGACTTGGCATTTTGCCGGTCCTGCGGTGCTGGAACGGATTCGTATGAAGGCAGCCACAAGACATGTACACAAGACAATCTTGTTTACGACTTCGGCGCATTAGATTTGACTGGGACCAACGCGGAAAAACTAGCAATCTGGACAGCATATGCGGAGACTTTTGGAGCTACGGTGGAACTGAATAATTGGGCGGAATACTCCACTGGTATTTCAGGCCCGTACGGCAGTGGCACAGATGGTTTCGTGTCGGTGCCACTCCCAACTGGATATAATCGCGTGCAGGTGCAATATCGGGACATTCACCGCAGCAGTTCCGGGCCGTACGCTCTCAACATTCTTTTGGATGGCGTGCTAGTGGACTCACACAACTGCTGCGACGGGGAGACCATGAATATCGGCACCTGCTGCAACTACAGGACATTTGAGACAGAATACACACCAGGACAAGTCCTCAAAATCTGTGAAGACTGTGTTGGGCAAGCTTGGGACGGTGCAATCAACCCCGACTTGAAAATAACTTTCTTTAATACCAGGACATGCGACACCATGTGCTTCGACTCCAGCATCACCCCGGTAAAGGTGACATTTTCTATAACGTTTGGCGGGTCCGTAACCGCAGCAGACCTGAACGAGGGCCGCAAACAAAGCATCAAGATCCGAATTGCCAAGTCACTGAAAGTCGCTACAGGTGCTGTGGACATCAAGGCCGTCCACGACGCACGCCGTCGGCTTTTGGCTGTGACGATGGACGTGGAGATCAGTGCTGAAACGGACGAACAGGCTGCGGAATTTTCTGCTATGGAAGCCGATATTGTCAGCGCCACAGAAGAAGCCGTGGTTGACAGTGGCTTAGACACCACTGTGTCCATATTGTCATCATGTGAAGAGGGGGTTTCCATTTCATACTGGGCAATTAGAAAGTCAATATGTCCCTGATGTGGCAGGATGGGACTTTACATGTCAGTTTGCGATTCTTCTCTGATTTTGTCCTGTGAGCAACGCTGACATTTGCGATTTGATTTTTGCTACAATTGCATATTGGTCCGGAAATTGCAAACCTTGTGCCATTTGTTTTGAAGACCCACCAAAACCATAGCTCTTATCTGGCTCCGTGTCTTTCTGCAGGACATGAATTTCTGGAACGAACAGAAAAACTGCCTCCATGCAGAGTCTCTCAAAAATGACCCTACATATATATATGACTAGTTCGGCTTGCAATGCGTCAAAACGCGAACAGTTTCGATGCCATTCTTAAAGACCTTTATGGACATTGCTCACATATCATGTACGTGTTTGCTGACAGTGTCGATGCTCTTGAAAAACAGCAGTTCAACGCATCGACATGATTCTGCGTGGGCTCGCATAGTGGAGACGTGTTGTGCATGTTTCACCCATGTCTTCATTGTCTCAATGTGTGGCAATTCGCCTTTTGCATTTGTGGTCGCTCTCCTATTCATGTCTTTTGATAATCACATGTTTGTGGATCACCGAGAGTCTTTGGTTCAGAGATTTGGCGGCCTGTACGAAGGTGGCGCTGGATGGGCCATGGCACTTGTCGCTTTTCTGTGCTTTCTTATCCCTTACATCGTGCACGGATCGCTACTGTTACTGTTAGAGTTGTGGGCTCCAGCCGTTGCCGCGGGAAGCCCTTACAAACTACAACCCAAAGTCAGGGTAGACACAAGCAGAGTGCCTTTGATAGTCACGTGGTCAATCATCAAACTCTTATTTGTCGGCCTGCCATTTGTTGCAGCTGTCATGTCAGTCACGATTTTTTCGTCGGGTGTTTATGGAGTGCGATTGGACGGAGATCTCCCGCCTTACACAGAGACGGCGCAAATGCTGGTTTTTCACCTCTTGGTTTTCGAGATCTTGTTTTATTATGTTCATCGACTTCTGCACACAAAGTGGCTCTATGCAAAGATACACAAAATTCACCACGAATACCAGGCGCCGTTTGCGCTGGCGGCGATTCACTGCCACTGGGTCGAGTTGTTGATTGGGGATCTACTCCCTGTGTGTGGTGGTTTTCTGCTCTTCAGGCCGCATATCTCTTTTGTGTACCTCTGGATAGCGTGCACGGCGCTCGGCACACAAAGTCATCATTCGGGCTATTCCTGGCCGTGGAGGGCTGATAAGGACCACCAACCACAATTTCACGACGACCACCACCGATTGTTTTCGAAAAACTTTGGAAACATTGGTTTACTCGATCGCATTCACGGAACAGCTCACTTTCCAGATTGATCAGTTTATTGCAGACGGTATTAGAGAGATCAGGTGTTTATTGGTTAAATCAATGGGCCGAGCCTTTGATTCAAGCACGATACGGTATTACAACCCCTTAGCACCTCTGTGCTTCTAAAGCTGATGCAGTCGAACAATGCTTCACTCTTTGTTCTTAACTTGGTCGATTTCCCAGCCTAAAATATAAATGTCAATTACATCGAGCAAGCCGAGACACAACAGGCCAAGCACTTCTGCCACACAGGCAATTGTGTACAGCTCTGCCCTGTCTTCTATGTCTGGATAAATAATAAACAGACTGGCAAACGTGCAGATAGACACAATACTCATAATTATGAGCAGCGTTTTGACATAGATGTTGTAAAAAATGGCCTGGTATGAGTCCCTCACCACCGAGTGGTATAGCAGTAGCAGCGAAATAGTCAGGAATGTAAAGATGTAGTGCCAGGTCCCTTGGATCTGGTCGTACCTCGTGACTACAAAAAGAGAGATTTGGCTGATTATCAGTGCAATAAAAATTGTTTTCTTCTCCTCGTCACGCAATTTTTTGTTAATAAACACGCGGTAGTTTCGAAACGTAAAGAAAATAGTTAGAGGAATAATTAGATAAATCGTTGCCAACCCATTGTACCTCTTGAACGTGTGGCTGACTGTGCTCACGCGGCTGGAGCCCTCCATTTCAAGCTCTGGTATCAACATATGAATAAATGGGACCCAGGCAATCCACGCTGCAAAACACGCCGCTGAGAATGCACTTGAAACAAAGAGACACCTCTCGTACAACAAGAGGGCCCTTTTTCGTTTTTCGGCTTCGTCGGTCTTGGCAGAAGAGGGTACGGGCTCGTATGGTACACGGGGCTCTCGGTTCCAGGACGAACTTGGTAGACGCGTGTAGATTTGCTCTGCCTCACAAAGAGTCAATTATTCAAACGCCTTTTGCCAAACACTTGCACTACAAGATTTTACCCATACTCTCAGTTTTTGGCGAATGTCATATATATATGAAGTGCCTGTCGTTATAAACATTCAAAGCCGCATTGCTTGCATGCGTTGATGGGAAATGCCATTACTGTTCAGAAAGAGACCAAGGCGGGGCGACTGAAGACAATGATAAGGACGTTAGAACGGCATCGCCGTGCGATCACACAAAAGGCGGGGCGGGTAAATCGCGAACTCTCCCTGATTGAAGGTCGGCTGCGAAAGTCGATGTCGAGGTCGCAAGCTGCATCCTCGAGGGTCTCCCTCGCCGGACGGATGTATGATTCTTCTGCGCAGGTGTGCGAGTGATCTCGCAATTGGTCCAATCGAATGTAACATTAACAGGCGTGTTCGGGTTGTGTAGCTTGCGCAGGAAATCATTTTCAAACGCAGTCAAGTGCAGGACCTGAATAGCATTTTGTGCAAGATTGATTCCATGCAGCAAACGGTGAGATTTTTGCCCGGATTGAGCCATTCTGCGTGCGTTTGTCCTGAAACAAGAGGGTGTGTATGTCAGGTTACGAGAATATATCTCTGTATACACAAGCGTCAGATTCTCAGAAGCATCTCAACGGGCATAGAAAAGATCGACATTGCCGAAATGGAGAAGATAGCAAAAGAGGATACGGACAAGCTTGAACACCAGCTCCTGTTTGACAACGTACAGACGGTGCAAAAACTAAATATCTCGGTGAGTTTCTTCTGCATTGGGTGCATATGCGTGATGATACTGACACTGGTCACAGGCCGATACAACCATAAGTGCTCTAGAGCAAGTTGAAGGCGGGTCGGACAGTCATCAATCGGTGCGTACATGCAGTGAAGAGATAAGCCCAGTTACCACATGCGATGCCTCGTACTAATTCTCGTTCTACAGCAAACAAGGACAACGGAATTAGAAAATGTGCTGAAGGAGTTCAAAGACGAGCATGCAAATTCGATTCAAAAGACTGTTAGAGAGCAGCAGTTGCGGATGGAAAAGATCAAAGCATCGATGTCTCCGCAAGCCGAGAACGTGCGAGGTTAAAATGCGCCCTGCTTATATACATGGTCAAAAATTTATTGTTGAAATGAATGACACTTTTCAAATCCCCCATTTGCACCACTGGATCAAGTGTTTTCGTTCGACTTTTCACAGTCTACTCCGTTTTCATTCAGCCACTCGCGTATCATCAGCTGCAGTGTAGTGTTGGGCACAATCGTGTTTCCTGCCACAAACATTAATCGTCAAACCGTTGCAAAGCACGTTTCAAAGATCTGGTCTGGCATAGGTCTTACCCATTTCAATGTTTGTCTTGGGGCTCTTGTACGTATCACAAGATGCCAGCCATTTTGTGATGGCGCTTCGCTCGTATGTGTGGCCATCCATTGCGCAAAAGGGGTTTTTCATCAAGTCCAGTGTGATCGGGCAAATAAACGCAGTCGGTATTGTTAGAGCTTCAACCTTCACGAGAATCTCATTCCACCAGGCTTCGTCGGCATCTGCATAATCTGTTTTCTCCGTGATCTCTTCTCTGTAGCTCATCCGATTGGACGAGTCGTCTTGATCCTGCGCATTACGTCTCGGCAGCATGTTATTGGCCCTCAGCACAAAGTCAATGTGATGGGGGTCAAAAACGACCTGTTCCCGTTCCACCCAGTTCAGGAATGGGGAGAATCTATTCTGTGGGGGGGTTGAAAAGCCTGCGATTCCCTGTAATGGACCCAGAAGGCTATTCTGATGCTGGGACGGAACATTGATGTCTGCAGACCTGCCTCCCAGAAAGAAGGGAATACTTGTCGATGGCGACACGACAACCAATGTCCTCTGTCGTGCCATTCTTTCGGGATCGGGAACGCCATCGGTCATGTCTTCGCTGGGCTGCATTTTATTGGAATCCAGCGTTACATATATAATAAAATACACTGTTTGATAGAGAAACTTCACGTTCGGCTTGTCCGGATTGTTCAGAACGATTCTCTGGCAATGATAACTGCTGGTTCGCAGAGAACCGCGCTCAAATACAATGCTGTGAATATGAGTACTCTTTGATACTAAAATACACTGCTGCAATCTAACTACCATGCAGCAAGCATGCTATCGACGTCCAACAAATCCACGTTTTCCAGCAAAGTTGAAGTTGCATCATTCACCAGCAAATTTGAAGTTGCATCATTCACTGCCTTCCGAGCATGTTTGAATACATCCTCACTGCTCGTTCCGTCCATGTTCGCGTTGATGTTTTCCTGCGTGTCGGGCAGCTGCATCAAGTCATCATCCTGAGCATTGTCCATCTCCTTCCAGCCCTCATCCTCATCGCGACATCGTTTCTTCTGCAGAGAATGTTTGAGCGCCAGGTTTTCGGTCTCCAGCGCAGACTGCTTCGCCAAAGAGTGCTCCAACTTCAATTGAAGTTCTGAAATGACAGCGGTAGCTTGCGTCTGATACTCATGAAATAGTGTCTCTGCGTCTTTCAACATGCCCTGTGCAGCCCTGCCCGCCTGTTCGTGGCGGTCGATCATGAGTCGCATCTGTTTCGTGTTACGAACGACAGCGCCAATGCGATCCTGAAAAATCTTGACGTCGTCTTCGATTTCGTGTAGAACGCCGCCTTCTTCCATGTCGATGAACGGCATCTGCGAGCGCGTGCAGTGAACGCGTTCAAAAACGCGCGCGTGCAGTGTGCACGACATGGGAGCAGATCGCGCAGAAGCATGCACAATGCAAAGAACATACAGCAGCCATAACGCAAGCCTTTGCCCGCGGAACACTCTTGCCCGCAAGACGGGGCGCCCGGATGCTTACCACCGCCGCGACGCTGCTGTCGTATCCTCTGCCCGTCGTCAGGAAGAGGAAAGAGATTGCCTGTCCCGTCCGGATTGGCGCGCAATCAAATCATCTTAAATTTTCGCACATAAAAAAATACTACACGTGGCGTAAAAAAATGTGTCTCTTCGCCAAAGGAGGTACAGCTCAAATCAAGACAAACGCGGAATCTGTCTGCTAGGCAGCCGCGTTCGACGCACAGTCGGGTCGTCGCCCACTCGATTGCACGCGTTGCTGTCTGTGTGTGTACTTCGCGGCCGCAGTCCTGTGGCGTGCCGCCTGTGCGCGGTTTGGTTCTGTTTTGCATGTACGTTGCGGATGCAGATGAGCCCGAACTCCTGCAGCTGCAGTCCTGTGCCGCCTGCGCGCGGTTTGGTTCCGTTTTGCATGTACGCTGCGGATGCAGATGAGCTTATACTCCTGCAGCTGCAGTCCTGTGCCGCCTGCGCGCAGTTGGGTTCTGTTTTGTCTGTACGTTGCGGCTGCAGTTCTTCCCGTACTCCTGTGCCGCCTGCGCGCGGTTTGGTTCCGTTTTGCATGTACGCTGCGGATGCAGATGAGCTTACACTCCTGCAGCTGCAGTCCTGTGCCGCCTGCGCGCAGTTGGGTTCTGTTTTGCCTGTACGTTGCGGCTGCAGTTCTTCCCGTACTCCTGTTCCGCCTGTGCATTGTTGGGATTTTGTTCTGCCTGTACGTTGCGTCCGCTGTTCCGCGCAGTTGGCTTCAGTAACTTTTCATTTCTTGCCACTTGCATCCTACGACAGCAGCATCATGCCCTTCGTGAACAAGGTGGAGGAGCAAGACCTTTACTTTGAAAGGTTTGGTCACTTGATCAATACGTTTGCCGCGTTAAGCAGGAAAGTTTCAGAATTGAAGTGCGTCAACCCAGCCTGTACTGATCAGCAGCTTTGGGAGGATGCTCTGCTCTGGCTTGTGCGCCGAACGGAGTCGGTGGACGATAAATACACGGTGAGAAAAAGTACATGCGCACAGGGGTTTCCAAATTCTCTGTTCCTGGATTGTGAAGACGACAAGTCGCTGTTTGTCTTTCCTTGCGGGTGCCCGGGGGATTACAAGCACAAAGCCGTTTTGTGTGGCAAAGAAATTGAGGTTGTTGGTGAGCATGAGTCAATGCCTGTTTGTTTTGAGGTATGAAATAATTCTCAAATAATATTTGTACAGAATTCAGCAACAGGGGCGAGATGGTCGATTCGATGTGGACTGGCAAGACAATTCGTCTTGATCATTGGTCGCAGCACCGGAAAGCCAACGGTATGACATCACCCCTGACCAAGGCATTCAGGGGCGCCATTATTGACGCCAAGAAGATTGGTAAAGTCAAGTCGACGACGGAGTATGAAGTCGTTGTTGGCAAGATGCAGCGTGTTGCGCCTTTGAATTGGCAGCAGGGAGGTGGAAGCGTCAACGTGGACGTCTCGGTGAAGCAGCCCCAGCTTGGAACCACGAACATAGACAACCACAAGACAATTCGCGTCATCGAGGATTTCAAGCATACCATGGCCAAGATGCGTTCGGACCTAATCAAGGACCATCTTTTGAAAGAAGATATTGGTCCGTGTTCTGTCGGACTCATCCCACACAATCCATCATCGCTCAGCCTCGAAGCCACGTTCCGTTGCAGCTTCCCGGAATGGTTTTGCTATCCCAAGAACAAGAATTTGAAGTCTTCAACAGACGAGTTCAATCATGTCAACTTGGTCTGCAACGTGACTTTGAGGGAATGCCGCCGCGTGATCGAGTTCGTATGTAGCTTGAATAAGATCAAGCCCTCGCCCGGCGGCGTTTTCGTCACGACATTTGTGTCGGATCAAACGTCGCGTGGCGTTGTGGATCTCGACATGCCGGCAGCCGTGTGGATTCAGTACAAGAGCATGGCCGAGCAAAAAGCTGCCAAGGGTGTTTTAGACATGAGTCGCCAGCAGCTTCCGCAATCATCGTTGGTGTTTTCGATTGATCATCACCAGGCCTGCATCTTGCGCTTGCACAAGATTCTTATCGGATGTTCTGTGCACTGGAGGTGCAACACAATGCAACGCTTCTGCCCGTGGCTTTGCATTTTATCCCCCGATCCTTGCTGTGGCGATAATATTGGTCAGCTGTCTGCCTGCAACAATCCGCGTCATTACTGCAAAAATGCTAACAAGGTGGGATTGTCTCTGCAAATCGACGACATTGTTCAAAACATGCAGGGTTCGTGTTGCTTTCCCATTAACCGGGCTGCCATTGGAAACTTTTTGCAGGATTTTTATGAGTTGAACTTGAAGTTGAGCGGCTCTGGTGTTGATGGGAAATCGGCTTTCAAAGGAGACGACCTATGCATCACTCGCATGAAAAGGAATGACTTCACCACTGCTTACCCCATGGGCAAGCCCAGCTCCAGCTCGGCTGGGGTAGCATGTGGGAAGATTCCACTTTCTCTTCGGATTCTGACTTATGTCGGTAGCATGTTTGCCGATTTACATTCCAGTCAGCACACTGAGCGACTGACTGCGGCTATTCTGGCCAGAGGGCTCAGTGATCACGGAAGTGATGGGTCTGAACTCAATTCGTCACAAGTTGTGGGCAAAGAACTGTCGATAGAATCAATGCTCAATTCAGACAAAACACCCAGTACTTCCTTGAAGGTTTCGGGCGCCAAACATTTGCCACTTGAACACACTCGTGACAGTAAGAAGCAAAAGGTGTTTGGAAAAGACCGGACGCAGATTATTCACAACTGCTCTTTCTGCAAAAATTTCAAGAGTGCTTCGTACGACCTCGTTTGTCATCATGAGTTGATCTGTCCCTTCAATAACGACTCGCGCCGCTGAAAAACGTTTTTATTAGAGAGAGAGAGATCAGGCGTTTATTGGTAAAACCAATGGGAGCAGCTGCAGAAAGAGCCGGCCCAAACCTTTGATCCAGCCACATTCAAGCACGAGGGCCACGCCCTGTGCGAATGCCATGCGGAAGGCTATTATATAATATATGGCTGCTTTTCTTCTTTCCGTTTGCGTTTTAATAAACTCAAAACACGTATTGTGCTGCTTCCTTTATGAGGCTAGCCCACGAACAAATACAGACGATAATGGTGTTTGTGAGAAACACATTGCCATCAAAGAGCAGAAACGGAAAAATCAGGTACAAGTTTTCCACAAAGTCAATCTTTCGCAGCATATAGTCTCTGTTACTGCCAAAGTTGAATTGTACGAGAATGTAAAAAGCCAAGCAGCCTTGAATTACTTGCAAGGCGAGCATGAGACAATTGAGGAAAAACTGAAAGCGAGCCCTCCCAAACTCTCTAACAGGGGTGATTATGTTCAAACTGCCCAGGTAAAAAGCAAGTGTAACTGGAGAAGAAATGGACGCTGGGCGCGCATGCCCTTTGAAACGAGACACTCCGATGATCATCAACACAATCGCGGACAGGTTCCCGATGAAAGATAAAATGGCAGCCACTGCGTTTTCCTCGCAGTCAGTAACTTCGTCATGTCTACACGCTAAAAGTTGGGAGACTAAAGTGAATGTAGACATTCTTGCTGCATTCGACAGGGACAGGATCAAGTGAGACGGAGTAAACAAGTTTCTGCATTCGTTGTCATTCTGGCATGTTCTCGACAAGGTGACGCTCATAGAGACTTCGGCGTCTGCGGACACCGGAACTGTCAGGAAGGATCCAACCATCCACATGTAAAAATCCGTACCCTGCGTCGAAGGTCTCAGAGAAACAATGCCACGCTGATTTACGATGCACTTTTCCGCGTGGGACAGGTTGAATCCACCAGGCAGGGTGTGTTTTCTCCCGTCGTTGCTGGTGGTGAGAATGGGGGTGTGCGGAAAGGGAACTGCATAAACCTCAGAACTTCCGCGCACTTTGATTTCTTGAATGGCCGAGAATGGGGGCTTTGTTTTGATTCCATCGCCTGTGTAAATCGAAAAATCAAAGCATTCAAACCCGCCTTCGTCGCAGGAAGCCAGCACGTTTGCCGTGTCGATGTAACGATACAACCGCCCACTCTTTTGGTCGTTTTCTTTCCGCAGAAGTGTTTGTTGATTGATTTTACTTGCTGCGTAGTCCACCGACTGACAGTTTGACTCTCCAAACACAAATCTTTCTGTCGTTGAGATTTGTTGTGCGACGCAGGAACTTCTGGCGCTGTCTTTTTCAGTGTACAGCATGACCGGCCCGTGCGAATAGAGCTCATGCATGTGCAGCACAACAGAAAGACCGGCAACAAAGAGGAAAAAAATAGTCGGAGTCCAATTTTTCGTCGACATCCCAGAGGAGATGATAGCGTACAAAACAAACAGGGCAATGGTAATGTGCGACGCAAACGACAGGACACAGAGCAGCATCAACGAGAGCACTGAAATGTGCAACATTTCTCTTTGATGCAGAAGAGGAGCCCGCCGTTGCAACGGCAAACGGAATAGCGATTCATATATACATAAATAGATTGCTGTGCAGAGGAATTATGGAATCCGATGAGGAGGGACACATGGTTGTCTGGACCTTTTTGGTTTTTATTGCAATATTTTTCCTACTTTATGTGAATTCGGATGAAGAGGAAGACACATACAGAGGCGCAAACACTGGGTGGGAACAAGAAGATGTTCTCAATGACATCGACCCGTTGCTGTGAAATGAACTAGGGCGAAAGAGATAGATAAGGCACTCGGAAGGACTACATAGCAGGCACATGGATGTGCATTGTAAAACCAGCGTCGACGACATAGCACGACGCATCGACTGGCATGCAGAATATGTCGTAGTTCCGGCCCTTGTTGTGCACGAGATCCTTGAGAACCGAGGTGCAGCCATCAAACTCATTGCTTGCGACTTGAAAGTGGTACGGGTGAAGCACAAGTGAGTCAAAATGCGCGCATTTTATCCAGGAGTACACTATGTCGCGTCCTCCCTGGCTTCTCTGCAAGTTCAAAGAAGTCGAAAGTGGTGGTATTTTGATCAAAGTCGCTGTCATGTATGAATCGTCACTATGCATATCGTTATCAAATACCTTTACGTATGATTCATATTTATCATAGTCAGATTTACCATCAACGCTCGTGGGGCTATTCACTGTCTTCGTGTTGTCGCGCTGTGTGAGTTTGTCCCTGGTCGTACTGCAAAGCTTTTGATTCGTGGTAGATTGCCATATATCCTTACTGCCTTGCACACTTTTGGAATAGTTAGACTCATAATTGTTACAGAAGGGTGTGTGTTTGGGCGGCATCTTGTTGACAACATCCAAAAGTGACTCGTCCCCGCCGCTGATGGTCTTGACAGGCACGATGACAGTTGGCTTCTGTGGCGTATTTTTGGGAGGCATCTTATTGACAACATCCAAAAGTAACTCGTTGCCACCGCTGATGGTCTTGACAGGCGCAATGACAGTTGGCTTCTGCGACGAAACAGCTGCTGGTGTATGTTTGGAAAGCATCTTTTTGACAACATCCACATGAGACTCGTTGCCGCTGCTGATGGTCTTGACAGGCACGATGACAGTTGGCTTCTGCGGCGTACGTTTGGGCGGCATCTTGTTGACATCAGCATAAACTTCCGCGTTTTCATTGGAAGAACACGGCGCCTCACCAACATTCGTCTGGAAATCCTCGCCAAATGGCAAGATTTGCCTCTCTTGATTGGACAAATCAGTAACAGTGCTTTCCGAGCCACCCTCCTTTGTTTCAATGTCACTGCCGCGGTTGGTCTTATCTGCTAATACAGAATCGATCACCGTGCGAGATCTTTTAAGCTTGTTTCTGCCGCTTTTCGACAAGCCAGTCATTTTTTTCTTCTTCTCTTCCTCCTCCTGCCGAATCAAATCATTGGCGTTTCTTTCCCGCTCCAGGACAATGTCCATGGAATCCAAGTCGTTTCCAGTATCGCGTTGGCCCGGAGAATTGGATTGTCGGTCTTTCTTATATATCATCTTCATCCGTACCTGCGGAATGGGATTCCGGTAAATATAATCGCACGTGGACGAGTAGCGAACCTTGTATGTCTGCCCGTTCGATAGCATCAGGATGCCGTTCACGGGACGATCTTTGGAAAATGTGCCACTGAATTCCCAGCCCACTTCGTCGTTGCGAAAAACTCCCTCGCCCTCAAACAGCTCGTTCACAAATTGCCCGCAGTAGGTATGGCCCTCGCGAAACTGCCACACGCCGTGGCCGTGAATATTTCCATGGTGAAAATCGCCTTTGTAAATATCGCGGCTTTTGTACTTGACAGAGCAGCTCTTCTTGAGCGTGCCTTTGCCGTGGCGCTCCCCGTCCTCGTCGAAGCTGCCGATGTAAATTTCGGAAAAGAATCCAGGAATTTCCTTGGTTGTCATGACCCCTTTGAAATGGTTGCTCCTGAGCCACTCGCCCTCGAAAACCGAACCATCGTGATAGTACATGGTCCCCTTTCCCCACATCATATTTTCTTTCCATGCTCCAATGTAGATGCTGCCGTCACTCTGACGATTCCACCCATGCCCACACCTGTCATCATCGACCCAATATCCTGCATATACACTGCCGTCTACGTGATCAAGGGTGCCAAAACCTTCCCGCTTGTCATCTTTCCACAGGCCCGTATATCTAGAATCACCCGTTTCTATCTGGCGGCCATGGCCATGACGGTTTCCGTCCAAAAACCACCCACTGTATTTGATACCTTCAGGAAACTTCATGCCACCCAGCCCAGACATGGCGTTCTTAAGGAACTCCCCCGTGTACACAACGCCGTTTTTAAACGTCAGGATCCCAAGGCCGGAGCACAAACCATGCGAAAATGTGCCGCGGTAATTTGACACGATTCTTTTGTCTGCGTAGTGTATCTCGCCCATGCCGTTCGGAAGCCAGTTCATGGACAAGTCGCCGACGTAAACATCTTTGTTGATGAGTTCGACCCTTCCCGTGCAAAACGCACGGCTGTCTTTGTCCACAGTGGGCGCATACTCACTCAATAACCCAAAGCATTTGCCGTTGGCCCAGAGCCTGACTGGCTCTCCTCGCTGCAAGGCAGGAAGCGATTCCGACGCCACTGTGATCTTTGGCACCACAAAGGACTGCGAAATGTCGTCGATGCCAAGCATGCTTGTCATCAGGATCGGAAACGGCGACACCTTATCCGGCCCGGAGTGAAGCCATGACAATGGGCCGGGCCCGGGTTCGTTTGGAGCATGACCGCCCAATTGCAAGTCCGTGCCCGCTTCGCCGCCCTCCATGACCTGTGGCACTTGCCCGTGCAGGATGAACAAAATGAATCAAATTTTTTACTTAACTTTGTTTTGAAACAAATTGAAAAAAAAAGATAGACCCGGGCATTCTGTGAACCATGGCTGCCATGGGCACAATCGAAGAAGGCGAAGAAGGTGAACAGATGCTTGATGCCGGCGAGAACATGCAAGATCCGGTCGACTTTGGTTTCATCGGGCATCGGATTGTGTCGAACACGGTCTGTCATCTTTGTGCGTTTGTGCGTGCCATGCCCCATTTTGACGCGTTTTGTTGCGTTTGGCAGCTTTTGAGGTCGGCGCGGGCGGTGAGCAAGTTCAGGATTCTGTACAATGTTGCCGTCGCGGCAGTGTTCATCATCGTTTGCCAGATCGGTTTTGTGGTCGGTGGAGGTTCGTCCGCGCACGCCAACCAGGAGATTGTTCGAGAGTTTCGATCGTTCACCAGCATGTGGCAATCTCTTTACCAGAACGCCTCGGAGTCTGTATTTGTGCCTAGCTGAATGTCTTTTCCTGGTTCCTGTGAATATTTGAAAACTGTTGGTTGGGGTCACAGTAGAGTGCAGTGACGGGGCGCATGTTTTCGTGGACTGTGCCATGTCGATTATATAATACATGGCCATGCGATCAGAAAGGATCATGAAACATTTTTCCACCTTGGCCATTTTTGCATGTCTTGTCCTATCGACTTGCGGTGCAGTTGATCTGACCAAGGACAACTTTGCTGAGATTGCCGGCGAGCGCAGTGTTTTCATCAAAATGTTTGCCCCGTGGTGTGGCCACTGCAAAGCCATGGCTCCTGCTTGGGATGCCTTGATGGAAGATTTCAAGGACTCTGACACTTTGTTTGTCGGAGAATGCGATTGCACTGCCGGCTGCAAAGATTTATGCAATGATGTAGGCGTCCAGGGTTACCCCACGGTCAAATTCGGCTCTCCTGGGGCGTTGGAGGACTACAAAGGGGCACGCGACTATGAATCTATGAAACGCCATGCAGAAACAATCAAGCCTGCCTGCACGCCCAAACGACGCGAGGCGTGCTCTTCCGAGGAGCTTCAGCAGCTCGACGAATTGCTGTCCAAATCAAAAGACGACCTGCAGAAGCTGATCAAAGAACAGGAAGATGTGATTGAAACACTGGAGTCAGAGTTCAAGACTTCAGTGGAGTCTCTTCAGGCCACCTACACAAATCTAGTCAAGGTAAAAGATGAGAAAAAGGCACAGGTAGAGGCCTCTGGTTTGAGGATGATGCGCTCTGTACTGGCAGAGATGAAATAGAGGGATTCTGTTTTTGATGCTTTGCATGCGTGTAAGTTGCCGCCCAAGGACCTTAAAGTCCACTCAGAGCCTCCTGTAACCCACATGGCTTACACTGGCAACACCAGAGAAAAGTAAAGAACACCCAAATCTACGAATTTTACCATTTCGCAAAAAATGGTAGGATGCACTGTGGTCTTTAAGGTACACCGGCGGATTTAATAAACGTTCATCGTGTTTTCTACTCCTGCCCTCTCGTCTTTGCAACTTTCGCGGAGCGTCTCAATGCCGTGAATACCTCGCGCAAGGCCCGGGCGAAAGGCTGACTTTTGTATTCGACTCCGTGACGGCGGCACATGAATTTGATCATGGCAGCGGCATCGTCAAGGTTTTTTCTCGGCATTCGAGGAAAAATGTGGTGGGCAACTTGCCGTTCGAGCCCCCCAAAAAACCAGCTATTGTTCCATGTCGTATCAATATCTGTCGTTGTCGCAAGTTGATGTAGCAGGAACGGGGCGTCTTCGAATTCTGTGATTTTGTTCGAGTCCAGAACAGGCTGCCCAAAGTGACTTGTAGTGATCTGCAGATTTAAAATCCCCGCAAGCCCATTGGTGGCGAGAATCCACAAGACTGCGAGTTTGGCAGAAGGAAGAGAAGAAACCAACAAGAACACAATCAACTGATGAAACAGCATTGCGCCCACCTCCACGACGCCTTTCCATGCCGGGCCTCTATATTTACCACTCCAAAAGAAGAGGAAGCCCTGTGCATACAGATTAAATCTAGCAAAAAACATGACGGGCAGGAACAAAATGTGTTGATGCGACACGAGCCGCCCCGCCAGTGAATTGAGCGGCATGAACTTTCCGTGATAATAGGAATAGACCCCACCGTTTCGAATCACCTTTTCAGACAGGGCAAACAGCGGCAGGTGCTGTATGTCAGGATCTCTTTCGGAGTTATTTGTCTCGACGTGGTGCAGATTGTGGCTGTGTTTCCACCACGATATGCTCAGGCCTGTCAACAGTGGTCCAAAAACGACACCAATGCCCCAGTCGAGGGTAGGCGAGAACGTCACAGACAGGTGTCCAGAATCGTGACCGACAAACGCACTTTGCTGCAGAAAAAGTGCACTGACAGCGGATGCCATGAGGACACTTGTACACGAAGTGGCTCGCAGAGTAAGGATCACCGAGAGGCTAAAGATAGTCGCCAGCCATGCCCATATTCTACAATAGTATGCCAGAGATATGCTATAAAGCCCAATGTCGTTAGCATTGTTTCTGAGAAGTTCAAAGTCACGTTGTAGTTCGGATTTGTTGGCACTTTCTATCTTTGCGACGCAGGGCAGCCGGTCCAAGACTTTGGAGCAGGCAGAGTGAGGGCACCCGGGAGGGTGGAATGCGTAAAATACGTCCGTTGCGTCTGTACCGGCAACTGCCTGTAGTATCTCCCGGCCACCGGGGTGCTTGGATGCCCACACGGTGACGTCAAAAACGCGCCCGTCAATCGCAATTAGAAGTTGCGAGTCGCGATTGCGTGATTTGAGCTCATCTTTCGTGATTGTCTCTGAAATGACCGTTGCACTCATCTCTACGAAGCCGTAGACATTGCTGGCGATTCAGGTTATATAGTGTCCAATCCTACATACCACACCCTTGCAAGGCAGGAATATGTATCCGCCCAAGGACCTTAAAGTCCTCACAGGGCCTCGAGTAACCCATGTGGGTTATTGAGGCAACACCAGAGAAAAGTAAAGAACACCCAAATCTACGA
>MDSW01115027.1_pt1 | contig 17941 bp, 15 predicted proteins | sample 811171 | NCBI WGS metagenome assembly MDSW01 (sample SAMN05326641, study PRJNA326480) | marine metagenome | isolation source: seawater | place: Atlantic Ocean: North West | collected 2012
AGATTTCTATAATTAGTTTTTTCAAGTTCTAAAGCAACATTATTTCCCTTTCCAAGAAAATTATCTTGCTGAACTTTTATATTGAAAATGGCTCCAGAGGAATCAGAATAGCCAGCTCCAATCTTAAACTCTCCTGATTGAGTTTCTTCAACAATAAAATCAATATCAATTAATCCTAAAGATTCGTCAACAATGTTTTTTTTAACTTCAACATTATTTACAAATTTTAATCTTTGAAGTCTTATTTTGGATCTATCTATTTTACTCTCAGTATACATAGATGATTCAAACTGCCTTAACTCACGTCTATACACTTCATCATTTGTTTTTGTATTACCAACAATATTGATTCTTCTTACATAAGACTTAGATTTAGGATTGATTCTAAAATTGATGTCAGCAGTAGATACATCGTCTTTAAAATTTACATTATATATAATATCAGGAAAAGCATATCCACTCTCACCAAGAATAAATTTTATACTTTGTTCAGCGCTTTCAATATTTGCTCTAGAAAAAGTTGAACCTGGTTTAAGGTTAAAATTGAGTATATTTTTGAATATTTGTGGATCAAATTCTTCGAGACCATATACTTTTATATCACCAAATTGATACAAACTGCCCTCACTAAGAGAGATAGTTATAAATATATCACTCTTATCAGACGATAAATTCACCTGCTTTGAGACAAGTCTTACCTTGGCATAACCTCTATCTTGATAAAATTTAAGTAATGATTCAATGTCTTGATCGAGGAGTGAGCTATTATATATATCCTTGCTCGACCAAACTTCAAACCAGTATTTAGGTCCGGACTTTATAAAAGATTTCAATTGTCTAGTAGAAAAGTTCTTATTGCCAAGAATCTTGATTTCTTTAATGGTGGAGGCAGTGCCTTCATCAATATTTATATCAAGCTCAATTAAATTATCATCAAGAGTATTCTCTATGATGTCAATTGAGGATGAATATCTACCATTATCAAAATATAATCTAGTCAACTCTTGTTGTACTTTATCCACGAGATTTTTACTATAAGGTTTACTCTGTGATATTCCAACGCTCTTAAGAGATGAAATAATTATGTCAGCTTCTACTAATTTATTACCATCTATGTTGATTTTTGAAATGATCGGAGTTTCAACAACTGATATATAAAGTGTGTTCTGATCCAAATTAACTTTGATATCAACGAAAAGATTTGTAGAAAAAAGATTCTTTATTATGTCTGAGATATCCTCATTATTGTATATTTTGCCAACTTGGAATCCAGAGTATTCGGTGATCTCTTCATCAGAGACTCTATTATTACCCTCAATAACTAAAAAATTAGCTTGTTGCTCCTCGGCAAAGGCAAAATTTACAAATAAAAAAAATAGTGCTATTGCGATTAATTTTCGATTCATGAAAATATTCTAACGAAATCGTTATAAAAAGCGATTATCATAATTAAGCCAAGTAGAGCTATGCCAACAAATTGTGCAGCCATCTGAAATTTAAGTGGCAACTCATTACCGAAAATCATTTCATATGTATAATAAACAAGGTGTCCCCCATCAAGCATTGGAATTGGAAGTAAATTAAGGACCCCTAGACTTACACTTAATATTGCCAACAAATAAAGAAAGTAAGAAAAACCCATCTCTAATGATTTACCAGAGAATTGTGCTATTGAGAGCGGGCCGCTCAAATTTTTTACATTTGCATCCCCTGTGACCAGTCTACCGATCATTTTAAAAGTAAGTATTGTGTAGTCAGTGGTACTGCTGATAGCTTTCTGCAGTGAATCAGAGAGTCCATAACTAACAAGGATAAAACTAGAATCATCAATTCTTTTTGAAATGCCTAAAAACCCTCTTCCATTTTTATCTAAAATTCTTGCAGTATAATCAAAGATATTATTATCTCTTTCAACCACAACGCTGATGTCTGTATTGGGGTTTATCTGTATGTATTTAACTAAATCTATCCATGATTCAATCATGATTCCATTGACAGATATAATCCTATCACCAATTTGAAAATTTTTATTATTAGGCTGATTATTAATAGATCCTATAATAGGTAAATTATCTGGATACACGACATTAAGACCTATATTTTGTATTATATCTCCCTCTTGATTCAGAATAGATGGCAAATATGGCACGTTGTGAGTGAGTTCCTGATTGTCATCACTTCTCAAAGATAAATTAACTGATTTGTTGTTGATTACATTATTTAGTATTTCAACTCTGACATCTTGCCAACGCTGGACGTCATTGCCACCAACAGAAATAATCTGATATATGTCATTCTCCAAGTTAATTTTGGGCTTTATCCCACCAATGCCATTTAAATAAGTCATAGTAAAAAAAACAACTGCTAATATTAAATTAAATATTGGTCCAGCTGCAACAATTGCAAACCTCTGATAAACACTTTTTTTATCAAAACAGAATTCATAGTCACTTTTTTTTATATCACTAGGGTCTCCTTCAGCATTTTTTGATTCGAGCATTTGTACATATCCACCCAGTGGAATCATACAAAGTGAATATTCCGTTTCAGAACTTTTTGATACATGTGAGTATATTGGTTTACCAAATCCAACACTAAATTTAAGAACTTTTACATTACAAAGCCTTGCAACAATAAAATGACCATATTCATGAAAAGTTACTAGAATACCTATCGCTATAATAAAACCAATTATACTATTAAGAAGCTCCATATTTTTCCTTTATCAATTTTTTTGTAATAACTCTGATCTCTTCATCATTATCCAAAACAGATCCAATATCACTATTACTAATTATCTCAACTTTATTCAGAATCTCTTCAATGATGCTTGGTATATCTGTATACATAATTTTATCATTTAAGAAGTATTCTACACTAATTTCATTTGCGGCATTAAGAATTAATCCAGAATTTTTACCAATTTCCGCTACAGTTCTTGCTAGCTTATAGCATGGAAATTTTGATATAGGAATGTCCTCGAAAGTAAGATCATTATATACAAATTTTTTAGATGGTGATCTATAAACTCTATGAGGAAACGTAAGTGCATAAGATATAGGTATCTTCATGTCTGGATCAGACATATGCGCAATAACTGTACCATCAAAGAATTCGACTAAAGCATGAACTTTACTCTGCCTATGAATGATTGCATTAATTTTTTCAAGATTTAAATTAAAGAGTAATTTTGCTTCTATGATCTCTAACCCTTTATTCATCATAGTTGATGAATCAACAGATATTTTTTCTCCCATGTCCCATGTTGGGTGTTTAATAGCATGTTGTGATTTTATATTTTTAAATTCAGAAACATCAAGATCAATAAATGGTCCGCCAGAAGCAGTGATGGTTAGATTGTTAATATTTGATTCATAGTATTCCTTATTGTTGACTTTATATTCAAGTCCAGAAGACAAGATAACCTGAAGCAGAGCATTATGCTCACTATCTATAGGCAAGAGCTTAGCATCGGACTTACTCAATATAGACATTATCATCTCACCTGCTGCCACTAAGATTTCCTTGTTTGCAATGATGATTGTTTTATTTGCATAAATAGCATCTATTACAGGCTTAAGACACTGAAAACCGACTATCGCTGCAACAACAATATTTACTTCATCATGCGATGATATCTCATTCAGACCCTCATCTCCAAATAAAATTCTTGTTACACCAATTTCATAACCATACTCTTTTAAAAATTTCTTATATTTCTCATGATTTGTGATAACTGCAATTCTGGGCTTATATTTGATGATCTGATCATGCAACAATGAAATGTTCTTATTACATGATATCGCATGTAGGTTAAATTTATCATGTAGTTTCGATACTACTTCCAGAGTATTTTTGCCAACAGATCCGGTGGATCCAAGAATACTAACTTTCTTCAAAACAAGAACCACAAATAAAAAATTGGCAGTGATGTGAAGTAACTATCCAATCTATCAAGGATACCTCCATGACCTGGCAGCAAAGAACCTGTATCTTTAATTTCAAATACTCTTTTTATCAGGCTCATCAAAAGATCGCCAAAAAAGACCATCATTATAAATATCAGTAATAAAATAATATCTAAAAAAGTCCATTGAAAATTAAAATGATCAGATATTACAATAAATGTAAAGACAGTTAATACTAACGCTCCAATATAACCTTCGTATGTTTTATTTGGACTTATTGCCGAAGTAATTTTATTTTTACCGAATAGTTTCCCACTTAAATACGCAGACATATCAATAAAAGATACTAGAGAAATAAGAATTATGTAGTAATGCTTATTATCAATAATATATGATTTCATGGGTAGTGTATTATCATATGGGAATAAATTCGTTAAAAATAAAAAAAATGATAAATTTAAGATGACGCCATAAAATAATGAGTGCTGCTTTATCTTTTCTCTTAGATACGATTCATGATTAAATGTCAGATACATCATAATTATTAGAAGTGAGAGAAAAAATAGCGAATATATCCCAATGTCTATCGATTTGTTATAATCTAAAACATATATTAATATAAAAAAAGGAAAGATATAATATTTTGATTTTGATGATATTCTAAGCCATTCATGAAATGATAAAAGAGTAACTAAGTATATCGATACTACTAGTGATGTGTTTGAACCATACAAGAAAAGCAAGGCCAGAATAAATACAAGCACTGCTATAGTTGCTACTCTTTTAAAAAATTCGGTCATTATTCTACTTTTCCGAACTTTCTCTTAATTGATTTATAGTTATTAAGAATATTTGATACATCATCCGAGCAGAATTCAGGCCATAATACATCTAAAAAAATTAATTCACTATATGCTGCCTGCCATAACATGAAGTTACTAAGTCTTTTATAACCACCTGTTCTGACAATCATGTCAGGAAAATCACTCCCAGTAGAAAGATATTTCGACAAATTCTCATATGAAATTGCGAGTTTTTTCCTCATTAGGATATTAATGGAATTAACTACATCCCATTGACCTCCATAATTATATGCAATATTCAATTTATATTTTGTAAACTTCGATGTTGCTGATTCCGCATAGTCTATCGTATCTCTAATATTTTTTGGTAGGTGAGAAATATCACCAATTACTTTGAATTTAACTTGATTATCTAATAAGTCTGGTAAATGTTTTTTTATCGAATCATCTAGAAGTATAGAAATGAATTCAGTTTCTTCTTTTGACCTATTCATATTCTCACTACTCATAGCAAAAAAAGTCACGGTATTAATATCAAGCTCAATGCAAGATAAAAAAATATCGTATACATTTGAGGAACCTTGTTCATGACCGAACTGTCTAGTCTTGCCGTGTCTATCAGCCCACCTTCCATTGCCGTCCATTATAAAGGCTATGTGTCTCACTGCTAGACTTCGCTTATTTCTTCTATTTTTTTTATGACTATCTCTTCAGATGTATTAATATACTCATCAGTCAAATCTTGAATTTCGATTGTATAATCCCTCTCAAAATCTTTTGATATTTTTTTATCTTTCTCTAAATTAGATATCGATGTATTCGCCGAACGCCTTATATTTCTTAGTGTTACTTTGATATTCTCACCTTCTTTCTTTACTATCTTGTTGAGCTCTTCTCTACGTTCTTGAGTAAGCGGTGGAAATTTAATATGGATGTTAGTTCCATTCACAGTAGGATTAACACCAAGGTTACTCTCGTTAAGGGATTTTTCGATTAAAGAAACAGCATTTTTATCCCATACGCTAAGAGAAATAGTGGAGGCATCTGTTACAGATATATTCGCAAGCTGCTTTATTGGAGTGTTAGAACCAAAATAATCAACTGTTACTTGGTCCAGTATACTTGGATTAGGTCTTCCTGCTCTAATTTTTGAAAGTACTGACTTAAAGTTTTCTATGCTTTTATCCATTGATGACCTAGTGTCAGATTTGATTTTTTCAAACATAGGTTTAGTTTAACTTATTTGATTATAAACTTCTTGCGCAAAATCTTCTGATTTTTTCTCTAATCCTTCACCAACTTCATATCTATTATAAGACAGTATTTCATTATCCTTTATTATTTTAGACAGGGAGGTAGATGGATCTTTTACAAATGGCTGATTGAGAAGTGTGTTCTCATTAATAAACTTCTTCATCTTGCCTTCAAGAATATTCCTTTTGATATACTCTTTTTTATCAAGTTTATCAAGTTCTTGTTTATAAATCTCTTTCTCTGATTTTAAGGTATCTTTATCAAGTGAAGATTCATCAATAGAAAGAGGATTTGACGCTACAATTTGCATGCAAATATCTTTCGCTAAGGTTTCATCAGAAGATTTTAGCTCAACCATCGAAACGATTTTATTGTTATGTGAATAGGCATAAACATTATTTTTTTTATCAATTTTAAAATATCTCCGAAGCTTAATATTTTCTCCTAATTTTGATATTGAGTTGTTAATCATTTCAGTAATAATTTGATGCACTTCAGATTCCTCCTTGGTGAGTAACTCATTAGCTATTGATTCAGCAAGTGATATAAAGTTGTGATCTTTAGCAACAAAATCAGTTTCAGAGTTTAGCTCTAAAATGAGTAGACAATCAGAATTTTCATAAAAGTTTACTAATCCCTCTGCAGCAATTCTAGAACCTTTTTTTTCGGCTTTCTTGCCAGACTCTGATCTAAATATCTTAACAGCTTCGTCAAGATTATTATTTGCCTGATCAAGATATTTTTTACAATCAAGCATTCCCGCTCCAGTAATTTCTCTAAGCTGTTTTACTAATTCTAGGGATCCACTCACTCTACTTTTCCTTATCTTTAGATGTTTTTTCTTTATTATCTTTCTGAGATTTTGATACCTTTTGGACCTCAGATGCTTTAATATTTTTTTTAGCTTTGATAGATTTTTTTTGATCAGTATTCGTATCAGAAGCTTGTGATGCTTTTTTAGGTTTATTCTGAAGAATTATCTCAGAAATAGATTTTAAAAAAAGATCGATTGATGACATAGAATCATCATTCGCTGGGATCATATAATCAACTCCCTCAAATGAATTATTTGAGTCAACTAGCGCGATCACTGGTATGTTTAGCTTATTTGCTTCTTGTATAGCTATCCTCTCATATCTTGTATCGATAACAAAAATAGCATCAGGTAGTTTGGTCAAGTTCTGCACTCCCAATAAATTTTTTTCTAGTCTCTCAATGTCTCTTTTTAGATCGATAATCTGTTTCTTTGAGAGGTTATAAATTTTTTGATTCTTTAATCTAGTTCTTAAGTCTTCAAGCTTCGAGATAGATTTTCTGATTGTATTAAAGTTCGTTAGTAATCCTCCTAGCCATCTATTATTTACATAAGGCATTGAAGTCAAATCAGAATATTTTTTTACTATGTCTGATGCAGCGCGCTTTGTTCCAATGAACATGAGCTTACCATTATTAGAAATCAGTTTTTGTATGTATTTTGCAGCCTCATTGAAGCGCTCAGAGCTTTTTTCTAGGTTAATTATATGGAGTTTTTTGTGAGTAGTGTATATATATGGCTCCATTTTAGGGTTCCAATACTTAGATCTATGTCCGAAATGTACTCCTGCGTCAATCATCTGTTTGATAGACAGTCCATTCATACTAAAATTACTCCAATAAAATTCATAAAGTGTTGTATCATATTTGGGTGATCACAACAACTATTTACTACTATTTTTTTGTTGATTTGAACAAATTTTACATAATATGAACGACTTCATAAAAACATATGACGAAATAGCTAAAATGAGAATAGCAGGGAAACTTGCTTCTGATGTTTTAATGATGATTAAAGAGTTTGTTAAGCCTGGAATAACTACAGGTGAGTTGAATACGATATGCCATAATTATATTGTGGATGTCCAAGATGCAATCCCAGCACCATTAAATTATAAAGGATTCCCGAAGTCTATTTGTACTTCAGTTAATCATCAAATCTGTCACGGAATACCATCGAATACTAAAAAATTGAAAGATGGAGATATCATCAATATTGATGTTACAGTAATAAAAAATGGATATCATGGTGATACTAGCAGGATGTTTTTAGTTGGTAATGCGTCAATACAATCAAAAAGATTATGTGAGGTAACTAGACAATCAATGATAGAGGGAATAAAAACTGTAAGACCAGGTTCTACGACAGGCGATATTGGAGCAGCTATCCAAAAATATGCTGAAGCAAATAATTACTCTGTTGTAAGAGAATACTGTGGTCATGGAATCGGTAAAAACTTTCACGAAGGTCCGCAAATACTCCATTATGGTAAAAGAAATACAGGTATCAGATTAGAGGAAGGAATGATATTTACTATTGAACCGATGATTAATGTAGGAAGTTATAAAACTAAATTACTTAATGACGGATGGACAGTCGTTACTCAAGATCATGAATTATCAGCTCAGTATGAGCACACTGTTTTGGTGACTAAAAAAGGATCAGAAATATTAACCATAAGACCTGAGGAAGATGAAAATGAGTTTAAATAACGCTGTTTTAGATTTACTCACTGATCTAGTAAAATTTGAATCCGTCACACCTGACAAATCTGAATGTCAAAAATATATAGCAGACTATCTTTCAAATTTAGGTTTTAAAACTGAATATATTAGATATGGTGATGTTAGTAATATGATTTCAACTTTTGGAGCTGAAGGGCCTTGTTTAGTTTTTGTAGGTCATACTGATGTTGTGCCCCCAGGAGATTTAAGTCAGTGGAAATATAATCCATATAGACTTACACAACATGAAGGAATGTTGATTGGAAGGGGTGCGGCAGATATGAAAGGAGGAATTGCATGCTTTATGACTGCAATAAAAGAGCATTGTGATGCTGGTAAAGATATTAATGGTTCTATAAAGATTATATTAACAGCTGATGAGGAAGGTGATGCAATAAACGGAATACGTAAGCTCATTGATGAAAAAGTTTTCAATAAAGGTGATCTGGATTATTGTTTAGTTGGAGAACCATCATCATCTGATGAGATAGGTGATGTAATAAGAAATGGAAGAAGAGGGTCGATAACAGGACACCTTACCTTACATGGAATACAAGGTCATGTGGCTTACCCAGAGAAAGCTGAAAATCCAATTCATACATGTTCAAATATTCTCTCAAATCTTCTTAAAATAAAATTTGATAGTGGAAACGAATTTTTTCCTCCTACTTCATTCCAAATCTCTAACATTAATGCAGGGACTGGTGTAGATAATGTTATTCCTGGGAAAATAGATTTGGCTTTTAATATTAGATATTCTACCGAGACAAATGCACATGAAATCAAACAGAAGATTACGGATGTTATAGACAAAAACGGTATAAAGTATGACATAACTTGGAAGCACTCAGGTGAACCTTTTTTGACTACTGAGAGAAAGTTTATGAATGTTTGTAAAGAGTCTATTAAAGAAGTAACTGAGTTAGATACTGTTGTGAGTACAAATGGTGGAACATCTGATGGCAGATTTATGGCAAAGGTCTGTGACCAAATAATTGAATTAGGACTTACAAATAGATCAATACATAAGATAAATGAATCTGTTAGGGAAGATGACTTGGAAGTTTTAAAAAATATTTATAAAAATATTTTATCAAAAGTATTTAGTAGCTAATAAAAGATGATTCTAGGAGACTTCTTGTATATGCTTCTTGTGGATTTTTAAAGATTTTTTTAGTTGTACCCTGCTCAATTATAATAGAATCTTTCATTACATAGGTTCGATGACACATCTTTTTGATCAGATTTAAGTCATGACTTATAAAACAATATGATAAATTGAATTTTGATTGTAAATTGATGAGAAGTTTAACCACACTATCTTGCACTAAAACATCTAGAGCGCTAGTAGGTTCGTCAAGGATTAATAATTTCGGCTGAAGCACAAGCGCTCGAGCTATTGCTATTCTCTGTCTTTGGCCTCCTGAAAACTCTTGTGGATATCTATACAGCATATTCTCCTCAAGTCCAACCTCATTTAATATGTTAATACACATTTGATGAATTTTATTATTTTCTGAGATTTTCAATAGACTAACTATACCCTCAGAAAGAATTTGTTTTATTGTCATTCTTGGAGATAAAGAAGAAAAAGGATCTTGGAAAATTATTTGAAAGTTCCTTCTAAGTTGCCTATCTGAGAGTAATTTTTCTTGGGTTATTTTGTCGCAAATTCTTATCTCCCCTTCATAAGATAGAAGATGCATAATTGACATTGCAAGCGTCGTTTTTCCCGAACCAGACTCACCAACTATTCCTACTGATTCACCTTCATGAATATTGATATTAATATCTTGGAGTGCATTAAAATATTTTTTTTTCTTCTCAAAAAAACTATCTTTTACCAAGTATTTACAGCTTAAGTTCTTAGTCTCAAGGACTTTATTTTCTTTAGATACAAAATCTTCTCTAAATTTTGATGTTTTAAAATTAACTAACTGTTTAGTATAAGCATGGTCAGGTTGTAAGAAAATTCTACTTGTTGACTGATTCTCAATTATGACCCCATTTTTCATGACAAGTATGTTATCGCAGTATCTCTTTATGAGCTCTATATCATGTGAGATCAGAAGCATCGACATGTTTAAATCATTTTTTAAATTATTTAAGGTATCTAGTATCTGTTTCTGAAGTGTTACATCCAGAGCAGTGGTAGGTTCATCTGCTATCATAATGCTTGGTTTTCTCAGTATTGACATTGCAATCATGAATCTCTGTCTCTGGCCGCCAGATATCATATGCGGGTAACTACTGAGTATCTTATTGATATCAGTTAAACCCACAGCACTCAAAGAATTCCTGATATCATTGTGATCAAGATTTTTATCTGACAGTTCAACACACTCGTAAATTTGAGATTGGAGGTCTTTAACTGGATTGAGTGAGAGCATTGGTTCTTGAAATATCATAGTAATTTCATTCCCTCTGATATTGTTTAGCTCTGAGTCATTTAAATCGAATATATTCCTGCTGTTGACCAAAACTTGCCCTTTTGCTGAAAAAATCCTTCTGTTCAATAAGCCGAGTGCAGATAGAGCGGTTAATGACTTTCCAGAACCTGACTCGCCTACTATCCCAAGCGACTGGGCCTTCTCCAGCTTAAAAGATATGTCCTTAATTAGTGGTGTGTTTGAATTACTGAGTGATACGCTATAATTTATGAACTCCAACATAGTCATGATGATTTACCACTTATAGACTCTCTTATACCTTCACCAATAAAGATCAATAGCATTAGGGTCCCAACTAAAACAACAAATGTCGTTAAAGATAGCCACCAAGCAGAAATATTCTCTTTACCCTGCGACAAGAGTTCACCTAAGCTAGGTGTTGTTGATGGAACACCAAGGCCGAGAAAGTCTAAGCTTGTTAGAATAAGAATTGCGCCACTAATTCTGAAGGGTAAAAATGTTACCACAGAGATAAGACTATTAGGTAATATATGCTTGATAATAATTTGGTAATCCGTTAATCCTAGTGTTCGAGCAGCATTAACGTAATCCATGTTTCTTCCTTTTAAAAATTCAGCTCTGACATAATCTGATAAGCTAATCCATCCAAAAAGAGATAATAGAAAGACTAATAATAATATACTAGGCTCAAATATCGAGGCAAAAATAATTAAGATATATAATTCTGGCATCGATCCCCAGATTTCAATAAATCTTTGCAGATAGAGATCTACTCTTCCTGCAAAATATCCTTGTATGGCGCCAAAGAATAAACCTATAACTATACCTATTGCTGTAAGTGCTAGAGCGAATACAACAGAAAGTCTAAAACCATAAATGAGTCTAGCGAGCACGTCGCGACCCCTATCATCAGTACCTAATAAATTATCATTAGATGGAGGTGCGGGATTCGGATTTAAATTATTAAAGTTTATCGAGTTATATGAGTGAGGATTGATTGGAAAAATAGCCCAGTTTTTCTCATTCTTAAGTAAATTAGTGATGAAATATCCTTTGTAGTCAGGAGTGGTCTCTAACTCACCCCCAAAGTCAGTCTCAACATAATCTATGATGTATGGATAATATACTCTGTCATCTATATTCATAATAATTGGTTTATCATTACTAATCATTTCTGAAAAAAGACTTAAAATAAATAAAAACAAAAAAATGTAAAGTGAGTAGAGACTCCTCTTACTGCTTTTAAAATTATTCCACATGATTGAGAATGTAATCATTATAGATTTCTTTGTGTATTTGAGGATGTAAATTTAATCCTTGGATCCACATAGACATACATTATGTCTGTTATGAGTTTAGTGAGTAAACCTATCAAGGTAAAAATAAAAAGAGTGCCCATAACTACAGGATAATCTCTTTGTATAATTGCCTCATAGGAAAGTAACCCTATACCATCTAGTGAAAAGATTGTTTCGATAAGTATGCTTCCTGTGAAAAAAGCAGAGACGAACTGAGCAGGAAATCCTGTTAATATAGGTATTATTGCGTTTTTAAAAACATGAGAATACAAAACTTTATTTTCGCTCAGTCCTTTCGCTCTAGCAGTAACCGTATATAGTTTATTTATCTCGTCTATGAAACTATTTTTGGTCAACATAGTCATAACCGCAAAACTTCCTATAATAAGACATATTATTGGTAAGGTGATATGCCATAAGTAATCTAATATTTTTTCAATGACACTCAAATTAGACCAATCATCTGAGACTAGACCTCGAGTTGGGAATATGTCAAAAAAACTCCCCCCACCGAGTAAAACGATTAATCCGATACCAAGTACGAATCCGGGTATAGAGTATCCAATTAATACAATTGTGCTGGATATTATGTCAAATCTGCTTCCATCGTTAACAGCTTTTTTTATACCTAAAGGTATGCTGACCAAGTATACAATTATGAAAGACCAAAGCCCAAGACTTATAGATACAGGTAATTTACTCAGTATCAAGTCACCGACGCTTTGATTGTGAAAATAGCTCATTCCTAAATCAAAAGATGCATAGTTACTAATCATGATAAAAAATCTTTCTAAAAAAGGCTTATCAAATCCATAAAATTTGTTCAGTTGTTCAATATGTTCATCTGATAGCCCATTAGAACCTCTGTAGGTATTTGATGAAGATGAAGATTCGGTGATTGAATCAAGACCAGATAGCTTATTGACTAGTTGCTCGACAGGACCGCCTGGAACAAACTGAATAATTAAAAATGTAAAAAATAATATACCTAATAATGTAGGCAGCATAAGTAATAGTCTTTTAAAAATATATAAAGTCATTTTGATGACCAGGTCTGTAATACATAGTTTGTTGCTTGGTAATAGAGCGGTGGTTCTTTGGGCATATTGAACTTATTATAAAATGCCACTCTGTGAGTATTTATATACCAATTTGGTACCATGTAGAACTGATTCCAAAGCAAACGATCCATTAGCCTTGCTGCTGTGATCATCTCACGCCTATTTTTTGTATAAATTATTCTTTCTATCAGCTTGTCGACGTCTTGATCCTGAATGCCAGGAAAATTGAATGCACCATTTTTATTAGCACTGTCAGAGGAAAACATACTCATTAATTCAGAACCGGGTGACTGAGATTGTGGATAACTGACAACAGTCATATCAAAATCGTAATTATCAAGACGCTGTTGATATAAGGAGAGATCTACGGTTCTGTAGTTTAGCTTTATACCGAGTCTCTGAAGGTTATTTCTAAATGGAGCTAAAATTCTTTCAAAACCTTTTTGAGCAAGTAAAAAATTAATTACAATTGGTTCATTATTTTTTGAATAGAGTTGATTATTCCTGATGTAGTAACCCGAGCTATCTAGTATTTTTTTTGCACTAAGTAGAGATCTTCTGTATTCAGACGCACTTAAATTGATGGGAAGTAAGTATTTTGGTTTTATTTTATTTGGGTCAATATTCAATTCTTTTGCTAATTTCAATTCATCATCGTCGACCTGTATCTCACTTTTCATTTCACTATTAGTAAAATAACTATCAGATCTCAGATATTGATTATAAAATAATTTATTATTTGACCACTCAAAATCAAAAACATAACTTATAGCCTTTCTTAGATTAATATCGTTAAATATTTTATTTCTAGTATTAAATGCAAAACCCTGTATACCAGTATTATTGGAGTGTAATAATTCAGTTTTTATGATTTTGTTATTTATAAAATTTGGTCCCTCATAATCCCTGGCCCACCTTTTAGAGTGATTTTCATGAATATAATCGTATTCACCAGCTTTAAAGGCCTCTAAAGCAACAGTCATATCTTTATAGTATTTAATCATAATCCGATCAAAATTATACATATGTCTTCTAGTAGGAATATTCTGTGCCCAATAATTTTGATTTCTTTCATAAATAATGTATTTCCCTATACTATAATCTGAAATAGTATATGGCCCACTTGTGATAGGTATTTTCTTAACACTAGAGGGAAACTCACTCTTACTTAGCCATTTTTTTGAAAACACTGGAAGATCGCCTAATATCAAATGTAGTTCAGGATTTCTTCTTTTAAAATTGAATTTCACTGTAAAGGCATCTAATGTCTCAGCAGATTCGACATCATTCCAGTAAATTCTATATTGGGGATGAGCTTTCTCAGATAACAAGAGATCAAAAGAAAATTTTACGTCATACGCTGTTACTTGATCTCCATTTTTAAATCTTGCATTCTCATCTATGTAGTAATTCACAGAAAGTTTATCATCAGCAAGTTGGTATGCCTTTGCAAGTAATGAATAGCTTGATGATGGTTCGTCTAGGCTCCTGGTCATTAATGTATCAAACATCAAGTTATTTATCTGAGCCGGAGATAGTGATTTTAAAAGAAACGGATTTAGTGAGTCAAATGTCCCAAAGGCAGATATAGTAATCTCTCCACCCTTGGTGGCTTCACTATTGACATAATCAAAATTATCAAAATTTCTATATTTAGCTTGATACCCAATACTTATAGATGTATTGGCATGACTATAGCTAGTTTGAATAATTAAGACTACTATAAGAATAATAACTTTCTTTAATCTCATCATTCTATAATGTACTATATTACAATTATATTATGAATCTAAAAGGAAAAAATGTTTTAGTTACTGGGATAGCAAGCAATAGATCGATTTCATTTGCAGTTGCTAAAGTTCTAAAAGAAAACGATGCCAATGTTATTATTTCATATCAAAATGATAGACTGAGGGAGAGGGTTCTCAAGCTAGCAGATGAGTTAAATATAGGTAATTCATATCAGTGTGATTTATCAATTGATCAAGAAATTGCAACACTAAGAGACAAAATTAAACAAGAATATGGAAATCTTGATGGAATAGTCCATTCAGCTGCATTTGCACCTAAAGATCATTTAAGTGGAAAGTATCTAGATAATATATCAAGGGATGGGTTTGCGCTAGCACACGATATAAGCTCATATAGTTTTACTGCTTTGGCAAAAGCTTTTGAAGATGATTTAAACGAAGCAGCGTCACTTGTTACACTCTCGTATATTGGTTCTAATAAAGTTGTTCAAAACTACAATGTCATGGGTGTTGCAAAAGCAAGTCTTGAGAGCAGTGTTCTTTACCTTGCTGATTCACTAGGAGATAGGCGAATAAGAGTTAACGCAGTATCTGCTGGTCCGATTAAAACATTAGCAGCCGCAGGTATCAGCGGTTTTAATAAAATTTTAGATGTTTATCAGCAGAAATCTGCAATTAAGGATAACATTACAACTGATGATGTTGCCAAAGCGGTTTATTTCTTATTATCTGATTACTCAAACGCAATAACAGGTCAAACAATATACGTAGATAATGGCTTCAATATTATTGGCTACTGATTTAAGTATTCTTCGTTAATATCGACATCGAAAGATTCAAATTTTGAGATGTAGAAGCTATTGTAATCTGACTCAGATTGAGTATTACGAAGATAATCAAAATAATTATCTGATTCAATTTTATCTTTATCTATGAATCCAGCATCCATTCTCTCTATTTTGAGAAAAACAAAATCTCCTGTCTCAGTTTTATGGGAAATAAATGAAGATGTTATAGGTTGATTGTTTATTAAGAACATGACCTCCTCACTATAATCTTTATCGTACTTATAGACAGAAAATGATTCAAAATCTTGATCTGATCCTTTATTTAGATTGATCAGTTTTTCACTTGCAGCTTTGTTGATAATATCGATATTAATTTGGGTTGTCAGTAAAGCCCTAATTGCATCCTCAGAATCATCTGCTGATAATTGTTCTGGTGGATAGTATCTCATTTTTCTTACAAAAATTACATCATCGTTATCTAGATATATTGGAGGATATAATTCTTGTGACTCAATCTTTGAAAACAGACGATTGACTATATTTGAGGTCAATATATCATCATTATATGTTTGATTTATAAGGCCTGATTTTAAATAATCAAGGTTATATGAATCTGCAATCATGGTTAGAGAAGAATTATTTACATATAATTTCTCTTTAATTGAATCAAGTAGTGAGAAGTACTTCTTAGTTCCTATTGTATTACTAATTTGATCTTTGATTTCTTTTCTGACTTGGTCATAAGTCTTATCATCTGGCGATGTGGTATCGATCAACTTAATAATATGAACTGCATTCGACTCTGAGGAGATAAGTTTGATCTCTCCATTTTGCATCTTTCTTACATTGGATTTTATGATGTTAGGCAAATCAATAATTGCTTGTTTACCAAGATAACCTGAGCTATTTTTTGTGTCCTCACTGACATCATAATTATTAGAGATATTTTCGAAAGATTTATTTGATAATAATTCTTCGTATGCTTTTTTTGCACTTACCAAGACATTATCTCTATTATTTCTTATAGGAAAAACAAGATGATTGATTTCATAGAGTTTATCAGCTGAATAGAGGCCTGTCTCAAGATTTTCTTTATATCTAGCTTTAATCTCCTCTTCAGCAACTTGAATCGATGATATGATGTTATTCTTATTTAACCTAATATAACTGAATTCAGCTTCAGGGTTAGAGTAAAAATTCTCTTTATTATTTTGGTAGTATTCATTTATATCATCAAGAGATATTTGAACATCAGCATTTATGGAGTTTTTGTTAAGGATATATATTTTCCCAGTCTTTTTGTGATAATTGGCATTTATATTGATTTTTTTGTCTATGGTGCTCAAAAATGACGAGCTAGTAATTGTTTTTCTTAATTGATCCCTTATGCCCTTTTGATAGATATATTGCTCATATACATCAGGATTCATATTAATCATGTATAATCTTCTCTTATACAGCTGAGAATTAAAACCATCCTCATCTCTAAATGATGAAGTATTCTTAATATCATCAACAATTGATTCATCACTTAAAACTAAACCAGCGTTTGACGAGATATTATTTTCGACGCTTCGTCGAATTAAGTTATCAAATGTAATTTTTTTAATAAATTGATCCGTATAAATAGGAGGGATAGAGCCTTGATAATTTTTTCTCAAAACATCTTTGAACTGACCCATTTCTTGTAGTACCACAGATTTACTTATCTCTTGGTCATTGACTTTAAGGGCATATTGTTCCTGATTAGTCCCGTAATCGCCAACACCTAAAAATACAAGAGGTATTGCAACAAGAATAACAAGAATTACTACTACCCATGTTTTTAATTTATCTCTAATAAAACTTAACATATATATGACTTAAACTACGGAGACGAAGGGACTCGAACCCTCGACCTCCTGCGTGACAGGCAGGCATTCTAACCAACTGAACTACGCCTCCGTGTGATTGTATATTAACATAAAAAGACGATAACTAAAGAAGCAGCTCTCGCTGCTTCTTAGAATATATCATGGTGGGTGATGTAAGAGTCGAACTTACGACCTCCGCCTTGTAAGGGCGGCGCTCTAACCAGCTGAGCTAATCACCCTTAATTAGGAATACTAATTAAGAGCATCTTTAAAAGC
>MDSW01092504.1_pt1 | contig 17939 bp, 17 predicted proteins | sample 811171 | NCBI WGS metagenome assembly MDSW01 (sample SAMN05326641, study PRJNA326480) | marine metagenome | isolation source: seawater | place: Atlantic Ocean: North West | collected 2012
GGTGCAGAAGCTATTCATCCAGGATATGGTTTTTTATCAGAAAACGCAAAATTTTCAGAAATAGTGAAAAAACACGGTATTAAATTTATTGGACCAAATGCAAACATAATATCAAAAATGGGAGACAAAATAGAGGCAAAAAAAATTGCAAAAAAATATGGTTTACCAATCATTGAAGGTTCAGAAGGTGGAGTAAAGTCACTCAAGGAAGCAAAAACTATTTGTAATAAGGTAGGTTATCCAATTTTAATTAAAGCTGCCGGCGGTGGCGGTGGCAAAGGCATGAAGATTGTAGAAAGAGAGAGTGATCTAGAAAATATGTTTCTTACAGCAAAAAATGAAGCTAAAAAATTTTTTGGTAACGATGAACTTTATATAGAAAAGTATTTTAAAAACCCAAGGCACATAGAAGTACAAATAATGTCAGGCAAAAATAGAACAGTTCATTTAGGTGAGAGAGATTGCTCTGTACAAAGACGACATCAGAAACTGATTGAGGAAACACCCAGTCCTGTTTTAAATGCGGAACAAAGAAAAGATCTATTAGAAAAAACGGTTAAAATGGTTGAGCAAATAAATTATGAAGGTGCAGGAACTGTTGAATTCATTTACGAAAATGGGAAATTCTATTTTTTAGAAATGAATACTAGAGTTCAAGTTGAGCATCCAGTTACAGAAGTACAAACAGGTATAGACATTGTTAAGGAACAAATTTGGATAGCTTATACTGGCAATACAGCTCTAAATCAAAGCGATATAAATCCTAGAGGTCACTCTATTGAATGTAGAATTAATGCAGAAAATCCAGCTTTAGATTTTCAACCCAGTCCTGGAATAATAACAGTTTGTCATCAACCTTCTGGGTTTAGAACAAGAGTCGATGGATCAATTTTTCAAGGATGTAAGATAACTCCTTATTACGATAGTTTAATAGCAAAAGTAATATGTAAAGGAAGAAACCGTACAGAAGCTATACAAAGAACATTGAGATCATTAGATGAATTTGTTTTGGAAGGAGTAACAACTACGATAGATTTACATAAAAAAATTTTAAGACATAAAAAATTTATTGACTCAACTTTTGACACTAACTGGTTAGGTAAAGAAAAGTTCTATTAAGCATTGCAACTAGTAAGCTGAATATTATAAACTGCGTGATCAAATGGAGTGATATTTGGGTCTGAAGCAAATGTCCATCCATTGAATATAAAAACTTTTTCGTTTTCATTTTTAGTTAAATCTTTTACTTGCATGTAAGCCACGTCATCGATTTTATTTTGATTTTTTATTTTTTCACATTTTAAAATTTTTATCTCCAGAGGTCCAAATTTTTTTTCTTCGTTTAAATTAACCAATATTTTCGACGATTTTGCAGTTATTTTATCTAAACCTATAAGAGTAACTTTTGATGAATTTGTCTTATTTTTATTCAATTTATTTTTGAGGTTTTTCGTCGAGGTTGACTCGATTTCTGATAGATCTGTGTCATCAAAACTTGGTTTAATTTCATTTAAGTTTAAAAGCGGTGTAGATGAAATTTTATCATCTGCATAAGATTGAAATTGAAACAAAATTATAAATATTAATTTTATTAAAAATCTACTTCCATGACTCATATTTTTTTTTTAATTTCATTCTTTTTAATCTTTATTGGTTTGTGTCTTTTATCTGTTCCGGTAAAATTTTCAGTATGTTCTTTTTCCCACTCATATTTTTTTTTAAAATCATCTTTATCTGGAATTTTGTCTATTGTATGATGCATCCAAAGAAACCAATCTTTAGTGATTTTTGTGGGCTCAACTTTGCCAGAGTAAATTACCCATCTGTCATCACCTTTGTTTTTATAATATTTATTCCCAAATTCATCTCTGCCAACGAATTTTCCTGTGAAAATAGTTTTTATTAAAGTCCCAAAAGTTTGTTTGTTCCACCAAGTAAATATACTTTTCATTTCAAAATTTAAAATCCACACAATTTTAAAGTGTATTATTTAAAAATAGACACTTAGATTTTTTAATATATATCTTAATAATAAAGATTCCAAATACTATGAAAAAATTTATTGTTGAGACTTACTATACTTGCACTTTCAAAACAACTCATTCTTTAGACCAATTAAACGATAATGAATTATCAAAAATTGATACTAGGACAGACGGAAAAGTTGAGGTTATCGATGTTAAGCTTAATAACAGAAAAACTAAGAGAGTTGGTGATTTAAAAAGTTCAAATAATAAAAAACTGGATGGCAATAAAGTTTTAGAGGAAAATTTGCCCTCTAAATTATTAAAGAATGATAAAATAATCAGTAAAGAATCTCAGCATTATTCTAATACAAAAAATCAATCAAGATTCAAAATGCCCGACAGAAGAAAAGGTTATATTCAAAAAGCACAAATAGGCGATCATAAAGTTTATCTACATACAGGAGAATATGACGATGGAAAAATCGGTGAGATTTTTATCGATACCAATAAAGAGGGAGAGTTAGTTAAAGCAATGATGAATAATTTTGCTATAGCTATTTCATTAGGTTTACAATATGGAGTACCATTAGAGGAATATGTTGATGCATTTATAGATACTAAATTCGAACCCTCAGGTAATGTAATTGGAAATGATAGGATTTTGAGTGCTTCGTCAATATTGGATTATGTTTTTAGAGAATTGGCAATCTCTTATCTTGGAAAAGAGGATTTAGCTCACACTCCAGCAATAGCAAGTTCTAAAGAGATAAATAATAAAAACAATACTGACGACAAATTTTTAAAAATTGTGAAGAATATTACATCAAAAGGATTTGTGAGAAGTAAATATGAAGAAAAACTGATCGACTTGTCAGACGTAAGAATTAATTTAAAAACTAAAAATTAATTCTTTTTTGTAATAATTTTAATACCTAAATCTTTAAGTTGTTTTTCCTCAACACTTGATGGTGCTTCCATCATTAGGTCTTGAGCATTTTGATTCATTGGAAAAAGAGTTACCTCTCTTATGTTTTCTTTTTCAGCTAAAAGCATTACTATTCTATCGATGCCAGGCGCAATACCTCCATGTGGTGGTGCCCCGTAACTTAGTGCGTTTATCATTCCGGAGAATTTTTCATCTACTTGTTTTTTTTCATAACCAGCTATTTTAAAAAGTTTATACATAAGTTCAGGGATATGATTTCTTATTGCTCCTGATGATAGCTCTACACCATTACAAACTATATCGTACTGAAAAGCTTTGATCTTAAGAGGATTTTCAAAGTCCAATTCATTTATTTTGCCCTGAGGCATGGAAAAGGGGTTGTGACTAAAAATAATCTTTTTAGTTTTTTTGTCAATTTCATACATTGGGTAATCAACTATCCAACAAAAAGCAAATTTGTTTTCATCTATTAAGTTTAAATCATTTGCTATTTTATCTCTTGCTAATGAGAGTATTTTTTCTAAATCTTCATTATTTCCACAGGCTAAAAATATACTATCCCCGATTTTTGCATCAGAAATATTCATTATCTCTTTAATTGCCTCAGTCTCAAAAAATTTTCCTACTGGCCCTTTGCCTGAAAGATTTTCTTTCTTTTCAAAAGTAAAGTATGCTAACCCTGCAGATCCTTGTTCTTTCGCCCACCTATCAATACTATCGAAAAAACTTCTAGGTTTGTCTTTTGTATTTTTTGTTACTATTGCTTTCACCTTAGCACCTTTTTTTACTAAATTTTTAAATATTTCAAACTTGACATCAGTTCTCATAAATATTTTTGTTATATCTTTTATAATAAGTGGATTTCTTAAGTCTGGTTTATCTGTACCATATTTATCCATTGCATCACTGAAAGTAATACGAGGAAAAGTAGTAGATAAAATTTTTTTAGATGAAAACTGTTTGAATACATTAACCATTAATTTTTCAATTACCTTAAAAACATCCTCTTGCTCAACAAATGACATTTCCAGATCAAGCTGATAAAACTCGCCTGGACTTCTATCGGCTCTCGCGTCCTCATCTCTAAAACAAGGAGCGATTTGAAAATATTTATCGAAACCGGCAATCATTATTAATTGTTTAAATTGTTGTGGCGCCTGGGGAAGCGCATAAAATTTTCCAGGATTTAACCTGCTTGGGACTAAAAAATCTCTAGCGCCCTCAGGACTAGAAGATGTAAGTATTGGAGTTTGATATTCTAAAAAACCTAATTTAAGCATTTCAGACCTTATAAAAGAAATAACTTTTGATCTTAAAATTATATTCTTATGAACTTCTTCTCGTCTTAAATCCAAAAATCTATATTTTAATCTGATATCCTCAGGATAATCTTGCTCTCCAAAAACTGGAATTGGTAACTCTTTAGCGAAGGATAAAATTTCTACCGAATGAATACTAATTTCTATTTTTCCTGTTGTTAGATCTAAATTCTCTGTGTCCTTTGTCCTTTTAACAACTTTGCCGGAAATTTTGAGTACAGACTCTGGCTTTGCTTTTTCTAAAGTTTTAAAATGTCTATTACTATTTTCTATTACACATTGAGTAATACCGTAGTGATCTCTTAAATCTAAAAATAGAAGATTTCCATGATCTCTTTTACGATGAAGCCAGCCAGCAATTGTTACAGATTTGCCGATATCGTTTTCTCCAAGAGCCGCACAATTATGAGATCTATATTTATTCATTTATTTATCAGATACTTTTTTATTAAATTAATATTTATTGATTTTCCAGATGATAATGATAATTCATCAATATCTTTTAAAAAATCAAACATTTTATCATATGATCTCTCAACATTTTTAATAATAAATGATGAAACTTTTGGATCTAATTTAACTTGTCTGTCAGAAAAAGATTTAGTTATAATAACATGCAATAAATCATCAGTTGGAAGATCAATTCCAACAGGTAAAAAACTATTTATTCTGGATTTAAGGTCTTTTAAACCAAAATTTAAATTTTTTATTGCTCCTAAACTATTTATTAAAACAAAACTTTCAATTTGTTTTGACTGGTTTAAAAGAGAATATAATAGTTTTTCCTCAATATCATTTTGATAATTATCAATAATTAAACAATCAAATTTATTTAAATTAGTTATTGTTTCATTATTGATTTGATCAGATTTTAAAATTTGCACTTTATCAATTTTTTTTTCAAGGATTTTCGATAAATGAGTTTTGCCAGATCCAGTAACTCCATAAACATTAACCCATTTTGAAGACCACAAAGGCCAGCTCTCAACTAATTTATACGCCGAAAAATTATTGCTAGACACATAAAAATCTTGCTCGTTGTATCGAGCCTTAAAGGGAAATTTAAAAACTAATTGACTCATTAGATTATCTTTAAATTCCATTCCTCATTTTCAAATTTAAGGAAAATATTTTGATTTTTCAATAAAGCTATTATCTTATCAATTTTACCAAGATATTTTATTCTTAAATTAATATAGTTTTTATTGAACTGCTGAATAAAAATATTTTGAACTAAATCAATTTTTTTCAACCGCTTGTTGAGTTCCATCAGATTATTTTTTTTACTTAATTTAAATTTAGCATTTATAAAAGATGGAGTTCTTATATCAATTAAATTTTGAGATTTAAAAAAGTTTTCCAATTCCTTATTAATTACTTTGATCGTGTCTTTGTAATATAACTCTTTATCTGAATTAGTTTTTTTTATTGAGAGACTTTTACTAATTTTTTTTCCAACGATATTTAATTTCATAAAAATTTTTTGCTCGTTTGGATCATCATCATCTACAAAAATAAAAGCAAAATTTTTATTAGTAAACTCCTGGAAAATTTCAGTCAAATCAAGACCTGATAAATCATTTTTATTTGAATTAATTTTTTGTAATGTCTCAATATTTTCTAATGGTAATATAAATTCAATTAATTCATTTTGACTTATTTCAATCCAATTTTCATAAAAAAAATTTTTATTATAAACAAAATATTGATTCTTTTTTTTTAATACCGGCAATAAAAAAAGCTCATTTTTTGATGTATCTGAGTATGATATTCCATTTTCATAGAATAAATCGTGAAATTTGTCTTTATCGAAAAAAATATTAAAAGTTTTTATATCTTTTTCAATATTGTCACCTTTTTTAATCTGGTAATAGGAAACAAGATCTTTTACTTGGCTGGTTTTTAGACTATAGAGTTTATTTTTATCTTTTTCCAATAAAATTCTATCTATTAATTCCAAAAATGCTTTTTTTATTGCTTGATCAGCTAAATTTTCAAAATCAGCATTTTTCTGGTTCTGAACTTCAATATTATTAACAGTAAACAAATTCTCCACTGACAAAACATTTCCAGTTTTGAAAAAAATAACTAATATAATAAATAAATATTTAAAACTTTTCATAAAAAATAAATATCATTTTTATTAATGAAAAAAACAGAAAATAGTTACAAAAAAAGTGGCGTAAATATTTCATTAGCAAATAATTTTGTTAAATACATAGCTAGAGTATCAAGAAATGATGTCAGAAAAGCGAAAAATACATTTCAAAAAGAAAATATCGGAGCTTTTGGATCTTTGTTTGATATCAGTAAAATAAAAGTAAAAGATCCAGTTTTGGTATCTTGCACAGATGGTGTGGGCACTAAAATAGACTTAGCAAATAAATTTAATAAATTTGACACGATCGGTATTGACCTCGTAGCGATGTGCGTAAATGATTTAATTGTACAGGGAGCGAAGCCACTTTTTTTTCTGGATTATATTGCAGTCGGAAAATTAGATTTAAAAAAAACAAAAAAAATTATTAACGGAATTATTAAAGGATGCAAATTCTCTCAATGTAGTTTAATTGGAGGCGAAACTGCAGAAATGCCAGGAATTTATTCTAAAGATAAATTTGATCTGGCAGGATTTAGTGTAGGTTTGGTCTCAAAAAAAAAAATATTAAATAAAAAAAAAGTTAAAAATAATGATCTTATTATAGCTATTCCATCTAGTGGTATTCACTCAAACGGATACTCGCTGGTTAGATCTTTAATCAAAAAACGTCATATTTCAAAAAAAATTCAAAAGGATTTAATAATGCCAACAAAAATATACTCCAAAGAAATTCTAAAATTAGTAGATAAAGGATTGATAAATTCTGCGGCTCATATTACAGGTGGTGGGCTAATTGAAAATCTATCTAGGTCAGTTCCTGACAAATTTTCTATAAATATTGATCTGTCTAAAATCAAAATTAAAAGTATATTTAAATGGTTAAAAAACAAGAACATATCGCAAAGTGAAATGATGAAAACTTTTAATTGTGGAGTAGGATTTTGCATTATCGCACCTAAAAAGAATTTTAAAAAAATTAAGAAAGTGTTTAATAAAAAATACTCCCCTTACTCAATAGGTTTCATTTCTAAAAGCTCAAAAAAAATTAATTTGAAAAATTCTCTTAAATGGTAAAAAAAAATGCATGTGTTTTTATATCAGGAAAAGGCACAAACCTTAAAAATCTGATCGATAAATCAAGAGATAGTTCTTTTCCAATAAAAATTAAACTTGTAATAAGTAACAATATAAATGCTTTAGGAATTAAAATTGCCAGAAAAAATTCAATAACCTACAAAATAATAAATACGAAATTACGAAATTACGAGACTAATCTCATTAATATTCTTAAGTTTAATAAAATTTCATTAATTTGTTTAGCGGGATATATGAAAATATTACCAAAAAGATTGATACGTAAGTTTGAAAATAAAGTAATAAATATCCATCCCTCTCTTCTGCCAAAGTTTAAAGGATTAAATACCTACTCTAAAATAATAAAAAGAAGAGAAGTTAAAACTGGCTGTTCGGTGCACTTTGTAAATGAAAAATTAGATGATGGAAAAATAATTATTCAAAAAAGTTTTTTCATAAATCAAAATTATGATGAAAATTATTTGAAAAATAGGACGCAAAAACTAGAGTATTTAGCATATCCTGAAGCAATTATAAGTCTTTTTAGAAGTAAAAAATTTAAAAAAAAAACTTAATTTCATTTTTAGCGTTCACTAATGAGTCTGATCCATGGACTGAATTTTTGTCTATTGATATTCCATATAATTTTCTAATAGAACCTTCCTCAGCATCTTTTGGATTAGTGGCTCCCATTAATTTCCTATTTAGCTGGATAGCATCTTTTCCCTCTAAAATCATGACAACTATTGGACCAGATGACAAATAATTACACAAATCATTAAAAAAAGGCTTAGCCTGATGAACTTTATAAAACTCTGATGCTTCGTCTTTAGTGATATGTATCTTTTTACTCTGTTTGATAATCAAATTGTTTTTTATAAAAATAGACTTTATTTCCTCTATTAAATTTCTCTCAACTGCATCAGGTTTAATTATTGAAAGAGTTTGTTCTACACTACTCATAATTATCTTCAATTAATTGATTTAATAATCTTACACCAAATCCGGTTGCGCCTCCTGAGTTTAAAGCTCCACCATATTTTGAAAATGCCATACCAGCAATATCTAAGTGGGCCCATGGAGTTTTGTTTAAAATAAATCTTTGTAAAAATTGAGCTGCAGTGGTTGAGCCAGCACCTCCAACATAGTTTATATTCTGCACATCTGCATTTTTAGAATTCATTAGTTTATCGTAATTTTTGTGAAGGGGCATTCTCCACACTTTTTCATCCACTTTTTCACCTGCATCAAATATTTGGTTAGATAATTTATCATCGTTAGAAAAAAGACCAGCATATTCAGAGCCTAAACAAACTATTATAGCTCCAGTTAATGTTGCTAGGTCAATTATAAATTTAGGTTTAAATTTTTTTTCTGTAAAAGAAAGTGCATCTGCTAAAACTAGTCGACCCTCTGCGTCTGTGTTTAATATCTCTATTGTTTTTCCACTATAGGATTTTACAATATCACCAGGTCTCTGTGCGTTTCCACTAACCATATTTTCAACGAGCCCAACTACACCAACTGCGTTTATTTTTGCTTTCCTTAAGGCAAGAGTTCTCATAAGACCGACAACTGTAGCCGAACCTGCCATGTCATAAGTCATATCCTCCATAAACTTAGCAGGTTTTAATGAATATCCCCCGGTATCGAAACAAACTCCTTTACCTACAAAAGCTAATGGACGTGAATTATTTTTTGCACCATTCCATTCCATTGTGACAAGATATGATCCTCGGATGCTTCCTTGTCCAACCCCTAGAAGTGCGTGCATCCCAAGTTTTTTTAATTTCTTTTCATCGTATATATTTATTTTTAAACCATCTTTTCTTAATGAATTTATTCTTTTTGCATACTCATCTGGATGTAAAACATTACCTGGTTCAGATACTAGATCCCTTGCATAGAAAGTACCCTCCTCTAAAGACTTAAATTTTAATTGACTCTCAAATGAAGGTTTATTTTTGGTTCCTAGTATATTTAATTTAATATTTAAGGTTTCTTTCTTTGTTTTGTATTTACTGAATTCGTAAGATTTTAGTTTAAGCCCATGAAGAAAATACCCTAAAAAATTCTTATCTTTTATATCAATGCTGTCAGATAAAATAGAATACTCAGAATTCTTTCCATAGTTTACCTTTTTGTAAAAATCTGCTCCTAAACTTTCAATTTCGGATGAATTAATATTTTTTTTAATTGAGACTATAACTATTTTTTTTTTTGAATTTACTTCGTAAAGAACTATTTTTTTTTTATTATCAATATTTTTTTTCAAATCTTTAATATAAATATATTCTGAATTGGAAATATATTTTTTTAAATTTTCTATATAAAATTTTTCATCAACGAATAAAACTAAATTTCCAGTCGACTTTTTACTTGCTTTATTCGAATAATTAATTTTAACAGGCATAATTAGATTAGTTTTAGAGGTATATATGTCCAAATATATCAATTTTCAACGGAAAATTGGTCATAGTTAAACCATAGATTGAAATTTGTTTTATGTTGCTTTATTTATATAGCCTAATTGTGATGCTTCAAAACAAAATTTATCAAAATTTCTATATAGAAATCTTTAAAACATTTTTATTGATTCTATTTGGTTTATCTTTAATTGCATTAACTGTTAGAGCAGTAAGTTTTTTAGATTTAATTGTTGAAAATGGCTACCCAGTTGCTACTTACTTCAAATACTCAATTTTAAACTTATTCGGTATTGCTCCTAAATTCATTCCCCTAGCTTTCTTGCTTTCTATTACAATATTCATTTTAAAACATTTAGAAAATAGTGAATTTATAATTCTTTGGACATCTGGGGTTAAAAAAATCCAAATGGTAAATTTGTTTTTTCTTACATCGGTTTCAATTTTAATTTTTTATCTATTGTTTTCGATATTTTTAACGCCTATGGCTCTAAACCAATCTAGAAAATTACTTGGTAACGAAAATCTAAATAGTTTTCTTCCAACAATCAAAACTCAACAATTTAGTGACTCCTTTAAAGGCTTTACTTTTTTAGTTGAAAAAAAACTTAATAATGAAATTCAAAATATTTTTTTACATGATAAAGGTAATAATTTGAAAAATCTTTCCTCAAATGTAAATAACACAAATGAAATTACGATAATTGCAAAAAGCGGGGTTATAAAGGAAAAAAAGATGTTTTTATTTAATGGACAAATAATTTCTTCAAGCCAAAATTTAGAAAATGAAATTATAAAATTTGAACAATTAAATGTAGATCTCGGCAGTCTCACAACAAGCACAATTAAAGAGCCTAAAATTCAAGAGACTTCAACAAAAAAATTATTAAGCTGTTTTTTTAAAAAAAACATCGATAAAATATTTTGTAATGAAAATTTTAAAAAAGAAATTTTACCTACCCTAAATAGAAGAATTATTATACCTTTTTATATTCCTGTTTTATCTTTAATTTGTTCACTACTTTTAATTAAATCAAAAAAGATATATTTCAACAAATTTCTGATTTTTTTATACAGTTTTCTTTTATTAATATTTACGGAGCTTGCGGTTAGATATACTGGACTGAATAAACATACTTTATTAGCATTTTTAATTTTACCATTTTCGTTGCTAATCTTATTTTATATCTTTTTAAAGTACAAATTTTCAAAAGAGGTAAAGGTGATATGAACAAAATTTTTTTGAATTACCTTTTAAAGAATTTTTTAAAAACTGTATTTATTGTTGTTTTAATTTTTTATTGCTTTGGTTTAATTTTAAATCTTTTTGAGGAGATCGAATTTTTTAAAAATATAAATGTAAGTATATTAACACCCTTAATTTTGACAAGTATATTTATACCTAGTATGATTATAAAAATTTTACCTTTTATCATTTTTATTTCAAGCATGTGGTTTATGCTTAGCATAAGAAATAATAAAGACTTGCTTACACTTAAAGTATTTGGATATTCAAATTTTAGAATTTTACTAATTCTTGCTTTAACCTCCTTTATTCTTGGATGGATTGTTTTAGTAATTTTTAATCCAATAACATCCTCATTATCAAAATATTACGAAAAGACAAAATCTAGCTATTCAAAAGATATTGATCATTTAGTTACATTTAATAAAAATGGTTTATGGATTAAAGAAAAAGTAGAGACCAAACAGAGAATAATTTCAGCAAAAAAACCACAAGGGTTTAAATTAATTGATTTAACTATTTTTCATTTAGATGAAGACTCAAATTTACTTGAAAAAATTCATTCAAAAGAGGCTTTAATACGTGAAAATAAATGGGTGTTAACCGACGTAACTATCTTTAAACCTGAGAGTGGCGTACTCAAAGATCAAAAAGTTGCAAGTTATGAAATTAACTCTATCTATGATTATGAAAAAATAAACAGTTTATTTAAAAATTTTGATACAATGTCATTTTTAGACATTGTTTTTAATTATCGTAAACTTGTAAATAATGGTTACAACGAGCTTTTTCTTGATCAAAGTTTTCATACCATGCTCTCTTTGCCATTTTTTTTATTCTTAATGACAGCTTTAGCATCTATTCTAACTATGAACACTTTAAAACAGTCTGAAAATTTTAAATTCATTATTTTAGGACTAATAGTTAGCGTAATAATATTTTATTTTAAAGACTTATCACTTGCATTAGGACAAACAAATAGAATACCTCTTATTTTAGCTGTTTGGGCACCAGTTTTGGCTTTATCCATGTATATTTCTATAGGAGTCTTGCAAATAAATGAAAAATAAGTTTTACATTATTTTATTTATGTTTTTAAGCCAGTCTCTATTGGCAGAAAATATTCAAATACAATCTAAAAATATTACCTTGGATAAGAATAAAGAAATAACTATTTTTGAAAAACAGGTGTTAGTAAAAACTGAGGATAATTATGAAATTACCGCTGAGTTTGCAGAGTACGATAAAAAAAAAGGATTAATTAAATTAAAAAAAGACATTAAAGCCAAAGATGGAAAAAACAACATAATTGAGTCTAATAACGCAGAATATTATGAAAAAACGAAAACATTAAAAAGTTTTGGTAATACTAAAATTATCACCTCTGAAAGTTATATTGTAGAAAGTCAAGATATCACCTTTGATAATAAAAATTCGTTAATATTTTCAAACAAAAAAACAATAATAATAGATTTAGAAAACAACAAGATTTCTTTAGACAACTTTGAATATTCAACAATTAATAATATTTTTAAATCAATTGGAGAAATTAAGATTGAAGATAATAAGAATAATGATTATGAATTTTCACAAATATATATTGATACTAAAAAAAAAGAAATTTTGGGATCTGATATTAAGGCTTATTTAAATGATGAAGATTTTAAAATTCATAGTGATAATAAGCCTCGTGTGTTTGCAAATACTTTGAAAATTGATGATCAAAAAACTGCCTTTGACAAAAGTATTTTTACTTTCTGTGATTATAGAGAGAATGATAAATGTCCACCTTGGACTATACAATCAAGTAAAATGGTGCATGATAACAAAAAAAAAACAATTTATTATGATAATGCTGTAATTAAAGTTTATGACATTCCTATTTTTTATTTACCGAAACTATCACATCCAGACCCAAGTGTTGAAAGAAGATCAGGATTTTTACCCCCATCTTTTTCCGACTCTAAAAACTTAGGATTTGGTTTTTCAGTGCCTTATTTTTTAGCAATAGATAAAGATAAAAATTTCACTTTTGAAACAAAATTATATGTTGATGAAAATCCATTATTTTTGGGTGAGTATCATCAAGCATTTAAAAACTCATATTTTTACGCTGACTTCGGATATACCGAAGGTTACAAAAAAAATACTCTTAAAAAGAAAGCTGGTGAAAAGTCTCATTTCTTTTCAAAATTTGTTAAAAGTTTTAAAGGTAGAAATAATTCTGAAAATATTTTAAGTTTTTCCGTTCAAGATACATCAAACGACAAATATTTAAAACTATATAAAATAAAGTCAAATTTAGTCGACTATAATAATGATACCTTAGAAAGTTCTTTTAATTTTACTCATGAAAATGATCAAATATTTTTAGGAGTTAATGCAAATATTTACGAAACCTTGAAAGAAGATTATAATGATAAATACGAATTTATTTTACCAGAAATTACATTAGATAAAAACTTATTTAGTGATAATAATTTGGGTAGTTTAAATTTACAAAGTAATTTAAAGATTCATAATTTTGATACAAATAAATTTACAAATTTTTTTGTTAATGATTTTAACTGGGAAAAAGATTTAAATTTTCAATCTGGATTAACCGGTCGACTTTTATCAAATATAAAAAATATAAATTATGAGGCTCGAAATGTAGATTTATATAAGAAAAGTTACACTAACGAGTTATACGGTGCATTAGGTTATTTATCTCAAATTGAATTAGTCAAAAATATTAACAATTCTTATCAAACCCTTATTCCGAAAGTTTTTTTTAGATATGCTCCTGGTGAGATGAGAAAGGAAGATAATAGTGGTAATAGACTTGATCCAAAAAATGTTTTTTCAATTAATAGATTAAATAATATAAATAATTTTGAGACCGGTTTAAGCGCTGCTTTTGGAGTTGATTATAAATTTAAAACAGATCAAAAACAATTAGATTTTTCTTTAGGACAAATCATAAGTGACAAAGAAAATAAGAATATGGCTTCAGAAACAAGTTTAGATGAAAAACTATCAGATGTAGTAGGTTCAATGAATTATAAACATAATGATAAGTTTGATTTCAATTATAATTTTGCTATTGATCAGAATTTAAATGATTTGAATTACAATGAATTTGGCGCGTCTATAAATTTAGACCCTTTAAAAATAAGCTTTAATTATCTTCATGAGGATAAACATATAGGTGATCAAGAATATCTTCAAACTAAAATTGATTTACTTAAAAATGATGATGGAAAACTTTCTTTCCAGACAAAAAGAAATTTAGTTACTGATTCTGCAGAGTATTATGATTTAAGTTATGAATATATAAATGACTGTCTAAGAGCTGGAGTGATTTATAGAAGGGAATTTTATAATGACTCAGAAATTGAACAAGAAAATTCATTAATGTTTAAAATCACTTTAACTCCATTTGGAAATATAAACTCGCCGTCTATAAGTAATTAAATGAAAAAAAAATTATTAATTTATAGTTTATTTTTAAAAATTATCTTTACGACTAATGCGTTTGCACAAATTCAAAATAAAATTTTAGTAAAAGTAGATAACGCCATAATAACGTCTTACGATTTAGAAAATAAAATAAAATCATTATTACATTTAGCAAATCAAGAAGTTAATCAAACTAATATAAATAAGACAAAAAACGTAGCCATACAATCATTAATAAATTTAAAGATTAAACAAATTGAGTTAGAAAATTTTGATATCAAAGAAAATGAGGAGGAGATCGCAAAACAAATAAATAGATTAGCTAATGGAAATATAAATCAATTTAAGCAAGGATTTGTTTCTAAAAATTTAGATTATAATTTTTTTTTAAATGAGTTAAAAACAGAGTTAAAGTGGAACACGCTAATTTATTTGATTTATAATAAAAAAGTCAAAGTTGAAGAAAGTGAAATTCGAGATCAATTAGAAAAAATTGTTAAAAGTAACTCTTCAAATGTTGAGCTTAAATTATCTGAAATTCAGATATTGTCTACTGGTGACGAAGTGAAGGACCAGCAAAATATAAAATCAATTAAAGATCAAATTAACGAGTTTGGTTTTGGATTAACGGCAATGAGAAACAGTAATTCTACATCATCAAAACAGAATGGTAATTTAGGATGGATAAATATGAGATCATTTTCAAAAAAAATATATGAAATTTTAAATAAAATGAATGTCGGAGATGTGTCTTCGCCGATAATTAGCTCAAATAATATTCTTTTTTTGAAAATAATGGACAAGAGGGTTTCAAAACCAGATGAAATAGATAAAAGTAAGTTAAAAAAAGATATTGAAAATCAAAGAAAAAATGAATTATTTACATTGTATTCTAATAGTCATTTATCAAAAATTAAAAACAAGATTTTTATACAATATCAATAATGAAAAAAAAAATTTTAATTGTTAGTGGTGATCCAAATAGCATAAATTCTGAACTAATTTTTAAAGCCTGGAAAAAATTGAATAAAGTCGAGAAAAAGAAAATATATTTAATTTCAAACTCAAATTTATTAAAAAAACAATTTTTAAAATTAAAATATTCTTTAAAGATAGAAAATGTTAATAATATTTTAGAAAAAGAAAATAGTTCAAATTTAAAAGTATTAAATATCAAGCTTAAATTTAAAAATCCTTTTAAAGTTAATAGAATAGAGGCATCCAAATTTGTGATCAATTCCCTAAATTACGCACATAAATATTGTTCAGAAAATCAGGGGGTCACGATGATAAACTGCCCAATAAGTAAAAAACTTTTAAAAAAAAACAAAATTGGTGTAACTGAGTTCCTAGCCGCAAAATGCAATCTCGACAGAGATGCAGAAGTAATGTTGATTGGTAATAAAAAACTGAGCGTTAGTCCTCTAACAACACATATTGATATAAATGAAGTATCAAAAAAAATCAATTTTTCTTTGATAATAAAAAAAATTCAAAATATTAATTATTGGTTAAAAAAAAGATTAAAAAGAAAACCTCGTATTGGAGTATTGGGGTTAAATCCCCATAACGCAGAATTGAGAAAAAACTCGAAAGAGAAAAAAATAATTATTCCTGCAATTATCAAATTAAAAAGAATAGGTATAAATGTGAAGGGTCCCTTAACTTCAGATACAATTTTTATGGGTGAACACAAAAAATACGATGTAATTGTAGGTATGTATCATGATCAAGTTTTATCACCATTTAAATCAATATATAAATTTGATGCAATTAATATTACTTTGGGTCTTAAATATTTAAGAGTTTCTCCTGATCATGGCACTGCGATCAATTTGATTGGAAGGAATAAAGCAAATCCTACAAGTCTTATCAAATGTATTGAATTTTTAAAATAATTGAATGAATTATTCAAAAAAATCTCTAGGTCAAAATTTTTTAATTGACAAAAATATTATTAAAAAAATTGTAAATCTTATAAATTTTAAAGATAAAAATGTAATTGAAATTGGACCGGGTAAAGGTGCTCTAACAGAGGAAATTCTAAAAAAAAATCCAAAATCTTTGATTGTTATTGAGAAAGATGCTGATTTAGCAAAATATCTGAAATTTAAATTTTTGAACCACAAAAATTTTACAGTCATTAACCAAGATATCCTTAAAATAGATTTAGAGAAAATTCAAAAGGAGAAAACAGTAATATTTGGAAATTTACCATATAACATTTCTTCCCAAATACTCATTAAAATAATAAAATTTAAAAAATGGCCGCCTAAAACTAAAAATATTATATTCATGTTTCAAAAAGAGTTAGGGGAAAAAATAATAGGCGAATTCAAAAAAAAAAGGGTATGGCAGACTATCAATTATAACTAATTACAGAATGGGAATAATTGATAAATTTTTAGTTTCTCAAAATTGTTTTTCTCCGAAACCAAAAGTAAAATCAATGGTTATCCACTTTCGTCCAAAAGAAAAATTTGATTTCAAAATAGCAGATATCAATAGTATAGAGAGAGTAACAAATAATTTTTTTTCGAATAGGAGGAAAATGATTAACAAGACCATCCTTAGATACGATAAAAAGGACGAAATATTAAAAATTAATGGTCTAAACCCCAAATTAAGACCTGAAGAGATAAAACCGGAAATTTATTATAAAATTTCAGAAATTATATCAAAATAGGATTATCAATTTTATTACTCTTGATGATATTCTCGATTTGTTTGAAACAAACGTCTAAATTTTTATTTATGATAATATAATCATAATCATTCCAGTGTTTAATATCTTCATCGAATGATTTAAATCTTTTCTCAACTTCATTTTCAGTATTTTGATTTCTTTTAATCAGTCTGCTTTTTAATTCTTTTTTATTATCAGTAATTAAATATATTTTGATAATTTTAAGGTTTTTATACTTAGATAACTGTTTGGTGCCCTGCCAATCGATATCAAATATTAAATCATTTTGTTCAATAGTATCATTAACAAATTTTTTTGAAGTTCCATAATAATTACCAAAAATTTTTGCATATTCATAAAATTCTTTTTTTTCAATTAATGCCTCAAACTTATCTTTATTTACAAAGTGATAATCTACTCCGTCTACTTCATTAGACCTGGGTTTTCTAGTTGTGTGAGAAACTGAAATCTTAAATGAATTATATTTTTGTTGGATTTTTTTAGTTAAGGTAGTTTTACCAACACCTGATGGAGAAGATAATACTACCATGATATTTTTATGAGACTTTATCATAGTAGTGTAAAAAATTTTTAACTAGATTTACTCTCAATAAACTTAATAGCGTCACCAACTGTTAAAATTTTTTCCGCCTCACTGTCTGAGATTTCTGATCCAAACTCCTCCTCGAAAGCCATTACAAGTTCGACAGTATCTAAACTGTCTGCACCTAAA
>MDSW01164173.1_pt1 | contig 17939 bp, 17 predicted proteins | sample 811171 | NCBI WGS metagenome assembly MDSW01 (sample SAMN05326641, study PRJNA326480) | marine metagenome | isolation source: seawater | place: Atlantic Ocean: North West | collected 2012
CACAAAAGATGCAGGTAAAATTGCTGGTTTAGAAGTTTTAAGGATAATTAATGAACCAACTGCTGCATCATTAGCTTATGGTTTAGATAAAAAAGGAGGAAAAAAAATTGCAGTTTATGATCTTGGGGGTGGCACTTTTGATGTATCGATTTTAGAGATTGGTGATGGTGTATTTGAGGTAAAATCAACCAACGGTGATACTTTCTTAGGAGGAGAAGATTTTGATGACACAATAGTAGATTACTTAGTTTCAGAATTTAAAAAAGACAACGGAATAGATTTAAAAACAGATAAATTAGCTTTACAAAGATTGAAGGAGGCTGCTGAGAAAGCAAAAATAGAGTTATCTTCAGCTTCACAAACTGAAATAAATTTGCCTTTCATAACTGCAGACAAATCAGGTCCGAAGCATATTAATCTCAAATTTACTAGAGCAAAACTAGAGGCTCTTGTAGAAGGATTGATTGAGAGAACTTTGGAACCTTGTAAAACTGCATTAAAAGACTCTGGCTTTTCTGCAGCAGAAATTAATGAAGTTGTTCTTGTAGGAGGAATGACAAGAATGCCAAAGATTGTTGAAACAGTTAAAAATTTTTTTGGAAAGGCTCCTAATAAAAGCGTAAATCCTGATGAAGTGGTAGCAATGGGTGCAGCAATTCAAGCTGGTGTATTACAAGGAGATGTTAAAGATGTATTGCTTTTAGATGTTACGCCTCTGTCACTTGGTATAGAAACGCTTGGTGGAGTTTCTACTAAGCTAATTGATAAAAATACAACAATACCAACAAAAAAAAGTCAGGTTTTTTCAACCGCAGAGGATAATCAACCAGCTGTTTCAATAAGAGTTTTGCAAGGTGAGAGAGAAATGGCTTCGGATAACAAAATATTAGGTAATTTTGAGCTTGTAGGTATTGCACCTGCACCTAGAGGTGTTCCACAAATCGAAGTAACTTTTGATATTGATGCAAACGGTATTGTAAATGTATCTGCAAAAGATAAGGGCACAGGCAAAGAACAAAAAATTCAAATTCAAGCTTCAGGAGGTTTATCCGAAGAAGAGATAAAAAATATGGTAAAAGATGCTGAAGCGAACAAAGAAAGTGATAAGAAAAAAAGAGAGTCGGTAGATTCCAGAAATCAAGCGGATACTATAATTCACTCAACTGAAAAAAATTTAAAAGAACATGGTTCTAAAATCAGTGAAACAGAGAAAAAAGCAATAGAAACTGCTATTTCAGATTTAAGAAATGCATTAAAGGGAACGGATACAGAAGAAGTTAAGAAAAAAACTCAATCTTTAATTCAGGCCTCTATGAAGTTAGGAGAGGCAGTTTATAAAAGCCAACAAAAACCTAATAGTAAAACTGATGAAAAAAAAGACAGTAAAGACGACAAAGAAAAAGATAACGTTGTTGATGCAGAAGTTGTAGACGGAAAAGAAGATAAAGAAAAAAGAGCCTAAGACTAATTTATAGGAGCAAAGCTTCTTATGGCAAAAAGAGATTATTATGAAGTCTTAGGGATTAACAAATCATCCAATAAAGAAGAGATAAAAAAAGCATATAGAAAGCTCGCATTAAAACATCATCCTGATAAAAACAAAGGAGATAAGGGATCAGAGGAAAAATTTAAAGAAGCTAGCGAGGCTTATCACGTATTATCTGATGATAAAAGAAAAGCTAACTATGATCAATTTGGGCATGCCGCTTTCCAAGGTTCTGGTGGTCAAGGTGGTTTTGGTAATTTTGATTTTTCATCCTCTTTTTCTGATATTTTTGAGGATGTTTTTGGTGATATAGGTGATTTTGGTTTTGGAAGTTCTAGAAGATCAAGAAGATCAAATAGTAGAGGTAATGATCTTAGGTACGACATTTCAATTAACTTGAACGACTCTTACACGGGTATTGAAAAAAAAATAAATTATACAACATATAAAAAATGCAAAACTTGTGTAGGTAGTGGATCGAAACCAGGTTCAAAACCCTCAACTTGTTCTTACTGTGGTGGTCAGGGAAAAGTAAGATCCAGTCAGGGATTTTTTACTATACAACAAACTTGTCCTGAATGTAGTGGTGAGGGTGAAAAGATTACAAATCCATGCAAAGATTGTAGCGGAATCGGTAAAACACAATCAAACGAGTCAGTATCTGTTAAAATTCCCAAAGGTGTAGACGATGGAACAAGAATTAGATTGGCTGGTAAAGGAGAGGCAGGAAATAAAGGGGGTAACAACGGTGACTTATATTTATTCGTAGCCATTGAACCTCATAATATCTTTCAAAGATCAGAAGAGAATCTTTATTATGAACTACCAATTTCCATTGCAGATGCTGCTTTGGGTACCACGGTTGAAGTACCTTCAATTGATGGTGGAAAAACGAAGATAAAAATTCCATCTGGAACTCAGAGCGGAAAACAGCTAAGACTTAAAGGAAAAGGAATGCCGATTCTAAGAAGAAATTTATTAGGGGATTTGTATATTAGAATAATAACTGAGGTACCAACTTCTTTAAGCAAAAGACAAAAAGAGCTATTAACTGAGTTTAAAACATTGGAAGATACAAAATCAAATCCATTAATAAAAAGTTTCTTTGAAAAAGCTAAAAAATTTTGGAAAAACTAAATGAAAAAAATTAACTTATCAATCACTGGGTGCCTTGGAAGAATGGGTCAGCAGCTTATAAAATCTTCAAAATCATCAAAAGAATTTAAAATTGTTTCAGTTACTGAGAGTAAAGTAATTAATAAGAAGATATCTGGTCTCAAACCTTTATTAAACTCAAAGGATGCATTTAAAGATGCAAAAGTAATTATAGATTTTACAATCCCTAAATGCACACTAGAAGTTCTAAAAATTGCATCTAAATTGAAAAAAAGAGTAATTATTGGTACCACAGGATTTTCTAAAAAAGATGAAAATTTGATAAAAAGGTACTCTAAAAAGATACCAATACTTAAAGCTGGGAATATGAGCTTAGGTATAAATTTATTAGTTTATTTAACAGAGATATCTTCAAAATCCTTGGGCAAGAGTTTTTTGAGTAAAGTTTATGAGGTTCATCATAAACATAAAAAAGACCATCCTTCAGGAACCGCATTAATGCTTGGGAGAGGTATTGCAAGAGGGAAAAATAAACAGTTGAGTAAAATTACAGGTAAAAAATATTTAAATAAAAAATTTTTTCCTTTCAGTAAGAAAATAAATTTTAATTCCATTAGAAAAGGGCAAGTTGTTGGAGAACATGAAGTTAGATTTTCTAGTGGAAAAGAAATTATTACTTTAAACCACGAATCCTTTGATAGAGCGTTATATTCAGAAGGTGCTTTGTCTGCAGCAAAATGGTTAATTAATAAAAAACCAGGTTTATACTCGATGAGAAATGTTTTAAATTTTGAATAATTTAAAACAATGAGCCAAATAAATAGAGCAAAAATAATTTTACAAATTTTAAACAAGATATATCCTAAAACACCAATTCCATTAAAACATAAAAATACTTTCACACTTTTAGTATCGGTTGCTTTATCTGCTCAAACAACTGATTTAAATGTTAATAATGCAACTAAGCAAATTTATAAAAAATATTATAAACCTGAACATTTTGTAAAGTTAGGTAGAAAAAAAATAGAGAGGCAGATTAAAAGTATTGGACTTTTTAGAAACAAAGCTAAAAGTGTTTATATATTATCAAAACAATTAATAGAAAAACATAATGGCAAGGTTCCAAGAAATTTTAAAGATTTAGAGAACTTGCATGGAGTTGGCCATAAAACTGCAAGCGTGATAATGTCACAAAAATTTGGTATTCCTGCTTTTCCTGTTGATACTCATATACATCGTTTAGCACAGAGATGGGGTTTAACTAATGGTAAAAATGTAATTCAAACTGAGAGGGATCTTAAGAGGTTATTCCCTAAAAAGTCGTGGAATAAACTTCACCTGCAAATTATTTACTATGGGAGAGAATATTGTAAAGCTAGAGAGTGTTATGGTGTTACTTGTAAAATTTGTACCACTTGTTATCCTAAAAGAAAAAAACCTATAAAAACAAAAAAGGCATAGTATGAAAGTTTTGGGAATTGGTAATGCAATTATAGATGTGATCTGTAAAGTGGATGATGATTTTTTGAAAAAAAATAATTTAGAAAAAAGCACGATGAAATTAGTTGATCAGAATGAATTCAAAGTACTTACTTCAAAACTGAATATTGTAGAAACTGTATCTGGTGGATCAGTTGCAAACTCTATTGTCGGGCTTTCTCAACTTAATAATGAGGTTGGTTTTATAGGCAAAGTAAATGATGATAATTTTGGCAAAAAATATGAGGAAGGTCTTAAAAAAGAAAAAGTTAAATTTTTCTATTCAAAAAAAGTTGAGACTACTCCGACTGGAACGTGTTTAATTTTAATTACTCCTGACTCGGAGAGAACTATGTGTACTTTTTTGGGAATAGCTGGAAAGATAAACGAAAATGATATCGATATAAAGGCCATTAAGAATAGTGAGATTACTTTTTTTGAAGGATATCTTTGGGATGAGGGTCATCCAAAAAAAGCATTTGAAAAAGCAATTCAAAGTTCAAAAAAAACAGCTATGTCCCTTTCTGATAAATTTTGTGTTGATAGACATAAATCAAGTTTTTTAAATTTAGTAAAAAATTCATTAGATATTACTTTTGCAAATGAGCAAGAAATTTTATCTTTAATTGAAACAAAAAATTTTGGAGAAGCAATTACATTTGCAAAAAATCTTGGAAAATTAATTGTGATTACAAGAGGTGAGAAAGGTAGTATAGCGATAAAAAATAATGAGATAGTTGAATTCGGTGTTGAAAAAAACTTAAAAATCATTGATTTAACAGGAGCTGGTGATCTATTCGCAGCTGGATTTTTACACGGACAAATAAATAATTTAACACTGAGAGAAAGTTTGGAAAAAGGAACAGAGATGTCATCAAAAATAATTCAAAAGATTGGTGCTAGACTTTCTTAAATTTTTTTCTGTTGTAGCTTCCTTTCCCTTTCTTGGGTTTTACCACTCTCTTTCTATACTTTCTAGATAACAGATCTTTTGCAAAAAGATTTCTTTTTTTCAAATTGAATATCCCTTATCTGTATGCTTAATAAAGTCATTGTCTTCAAAGTTGCTTTTAATTTTTTGTCTTAATCTGTAAATATGAGTTTCTACAGTATGTGTGTCGGTACCCTTGGAGTATTCCCAAATATTTTCTAAAATGAAATTTTTATTTAATGGTTTTTTAGATAGGAATAAAGTTTCAATAAAATAAACCTCTTTTTCAGTGATTTGAATTTTTTTATCATTTTTTTTTAGCACTCTCTGGTTTTTGTCTAATATATATCCTTTAATTTTGATAAGTGAATTTTTATTAAATTTAAATTTTTGAGATAGATCAATAATTGTCTGTTTAATTTCCAGCAGATTAACTGGAAGTGTCGCTATAAAGTCTACTTGATATTTAATTTTTTCTTTTCCCTTCTTAATTAAAATTTTTGGTATTTCTATAGTATCAAGTAATAAATTTTTTTTACTATCTAATTCAACAACTAATATGTCAAAGTCTCCATTATTTATACTACTTTCTATACTCTTTATTCTTTTAATAGAAAAACCAAGAAAAGGTTTTACTTCTTCGAATGACTTGATTAAATTTTCACTACAATAAAAAGCTGCTTTGATATCATAAATATTTTTATGCATATACGTTTAAAAAATAATTTTTTATACTTTAAGGACTATAAGATAAAATGTGCAATAGGTAAAAGGGGTCTTGCTAAAAAAAAAATAGAAGGAGACCTCAGAACACCTAGGGGCAAATATAAATTTTTGATGCTACTATATAGAAAAGACAGAATTAAGAAATTAGTATCAAAAATTAAAAAAATAATGATTAAAAAAAATATGGGTTGGTGTGATGATTCGAATTCTACTTACTACAATCGTATGATTAATTTTCCATTTAAAGCAAGTGCTGAAAAGCTGTATTTAAAAAAAAGTATTTACGATCTTATATTAGTGCTTAATTATAACTATTCGCCAGTAAAAAAAAATAGGGGGAGCGCAATTTTTTTACATGTCGCATCAAAAAATTATAGCTCAACGAAAGGATGTATTGCTATCAAAAAAGAAGATTTGATTAAACTTTTGAGTCAGATTAATAAAAAAACATTTATTTATATTTAGATTATTTTCTCGCACCTAGTATAGCTGACCCGATTCTTAAAAAACTGGATTTAAATTTTGTTGCTTCTAAATAATCAGATGACATGCCCATACTCAGTTCGGAAAACCCAAGATCAGAATTCATTATTGATAATTTTTCAAAATAGATTTTAGCTTTATCATCATTTGGTGGAATTGCCATCAATCCTACAACATTTAAACTATTTTCATTAATACAATACTTTGTAAAATCCTTTAGATCTTGTGGTAAAATTCCAGATTTTTGTTTTTCATCCCCAATGTTTACTTGGATAAAATAGGACAATTTTTTATTTTGATCTATTTCATTTTTTTTTAATACATCTGCTAATTTATGATTATCTAAGGAATGAATATAATCAAATATACCTAAAGCTTTTTTAACTTTGTTAGATTGTAATTTGCCAACCATGTGCAACTGCAAACCTTTATTTTTTTGTTTAATATCAGTCCATTTTGAAATAGCTTCTTGAACTTTATTCTCTCCAAAATGAATATGCCCATAATTTATTAAAGGTAACAATCTATCGATAGAAAACGTTTTCGAAACGCAGATTATTTTAGGTTTTTTTTGAGACGGATTTAAAAGTTTGTCTATATTATCTTGTATTGAATTTAATTTATTTATAGTTTCACTGCTCATGGGTACAAAAAAAAATTTATATTTTTTATTGGATCATCTTAGAGAAATTAACCTAGATTATACAAAAAATATAGGTGCAAATTTAATACTCCGAAAACCAGAAAATTCACCCTTCATTGAACTTCAAAAATTTCATAGAAAGTGTCTAAATAGAGGAATTGGTTTATTCATTGCAAATAATGTTAAAATTTTGTTTAAATTGAAAAGTAATAAATTTTATATTTCTGCTTTCAATAAAAACCATTTTAACTATTTAAAAAAAATAAATTCAAATATTGAGATAATTGGGAGTGCTCATAATATTAAGGAGATAAATGAAAAAGTTAAGCAGGGATGTAAAAACGTACTTTTATCAAGGCTTTTTGAAACAAATTATAAAAATAAAAAAGGTTGGTTAGGAACTACGAAATTTAACTTAGTTTCTCAAAAAGTTTCAACCAATATTATAGCTTTAGGTGGTATAAATGAAAAAAATTACAAAAAACTTAAAATTCTGAAAGCTAAAGGATTTGCCATATCAAGTGCAAAAAAAAAAGCCGGCAATTTCTTGCCGGCTTTTTATAAAAAGTAATTTCTTACTAATTAGAATGCTACTGATAGTGAAACAGTTGTTTCGTCTTGGTTTCTGCCAGTGTGTGTGTAAGAACATTTTGAACAATCAGCGTCTGCGATTTTCAAGCTCATTCCACCCATTGTGTAACCAATAGAAATACTGTCAAATTCCTGCTCAGTTCTTAAACCGTCTGTAGCAGTTCTTGCAGATTCCATCATGTTGTAAGAAACTGATAGGTCGTCTGTTACTGAATAAGCAACACCTAAAATATCAGTTACGTACGTTGTACCAGTTTGTCCTAATGAGACGGCACCCTTTTGAACACCGACTGAAAGTGGACCGTACGCATATTTAATGTATGCAGTACCTTCGTCCTGGTCAATAGATCCTTCACTTACGGATGAAGCAGAGTCTGTAGCGTCTTGGCTTTCAAGTAATGCATAGCCAACACCAAAGTCTAAACCTTCAACAAACGGAACAGCACCTTTAAGTACTACTTCTGTACCTGTGTCGTTACCGTGCGCAGTTGCTGTACTTTGGTCAGCAGCAGCGTCTCCAGCACCGTGTACAGGTGTGTACATAGCATCAAAAGTTATTCCAGAACCCGCTACATCAGCTAGTGTGTATCGAATACCGAATGTTCCATCCATACCGTTAACATCGTCAACTGAACCAACTTGAGCATTCGCTTCTTCGAAAGCTGTTGGAGTTACGTCGTCGATTGCTGATATTGGAGAACCCGTAGATGTCATAGCAAGAGATCCACCAACAAATGGTAAACCTGTAAAGACTAATTCAGAGTCACTACCTGCTTGAGCCGCAGTTAGAGATCTTTTGTATGCAACACCAGTTCCATTATCAAGCTCAGTAGAGGCTGTGATATCCATTTCGTTTTCTTGTCCGAAATTGTTACCAGTATCTTGTCTACCTGAACCAGTAGTCCAAGTTACTTCCATGCTACCAGATAATGACAAGTCACCTGCATGTGCAGATGTCATAGCCAAAGCTCCAGCTAGCGCAGACAAACCTACTTTTGTAATGTTTTTCATGTTTATCTCCTTATATTGTTTAACGTTTAATTAAATTAAACAGGTCGAAAATAATCAAAACCAGTGAAATAGTCACTTTTAATCATAGTTTAAGCCATTTTTTAACTAAACTGTTGCATAAATATCACAAAAAACCCCACATTAAACTATTAATAAATACTGCTAATTATTGTTTTTTGGGATAATTGGAATATTGATCTTACAAGTGTTAAACTTAAAAAAAGGACTTTTTTTGAAGAATTTACAAAAGATATTTATTGTTTTTACGATTTTCACATTTTTAAACTCGTGCGGAGGGATTCCTAAAGCGGGTGATGCAAGACAAACTCCTGTTGGTGCAAAAGAACGTGCGAGAAAAAATATTGAAGAAGGTAGAGGGGTATCTCTTAAAAATTTTAGGGATAGTGGAAAAACAACTTATCAGTTTAGTTCCTCAAATCCTTTATGGAGAGCAACATTCGATGTTATAGATTTTATGCCATTAGTTACGGTTGATTATTCTGGTGGAATGATCATTACTGACTGGTATACAGACTCTAACACAACGAATGATGCATTAAAATTTACAATAAGATTTTTGTCTAATGAGGTAAGATCCGACAGTTTAAAAATTATAATTCATAGAAAAACTTGCAAGTCAAACCAATCAAATTGTATAGTGAAAAAAATTGCTTCGAAACTTGAAGATACCATAAGATCTGAAATTATAAAAAAAGCAGTAGTTTTAGATGCCGAACTCAAAGATAAAAAAAAAGGTAAGACTAAAAAATAAAAATAAGTTTTACTTATTAGTTTAATGGACAAAATTAATCTTAAAGAAATAGATAAAAAATGGCAACTTTTTTGGTCTAAGAAAAAGAATAAGTTTAAACATACAGACATCAAAAAAAAGTTTTATTGTTTAGAAATGTTCCCTTATCCATCTGGTAAAATTCATATGGGACATGTGAGAAATTATGCTATCGGCGATGTTTTAGCGAGATATAAAATGATGCAAGGTTTTAATGTTTTACATCCAATGGGATGGGATGCGTTTGGTCTGCCCGCAGAAAATGCTGCTAAGGAAAATAATTTAAATCCAAAAGAATGGACCAAAAAAAATATTTCGGCAATGAAACATCAATTGCAATTACTAGGTCTATCAATTGATTGGGAGATGGAAATTTCAACTTGTGACGAAGAATATTACAAACACCAACAAGAATTATTTATTGATTTTTATAATAAAGGTTTGGTGATTAGAAAAGAAACTTATGTAAACTGGGATCCAATAGAAAAATCTGTTTTAGCGAATGAACAAGTAATAGATGGCAAAGGTTGGAGATCAAATGCAGTAGTAGAGAGAAAAAAATTACATCAGTGGTTTTTCAATATTTCAAAATTTTCTGACGAATTACTCGATGACCTTGAAACTTTAAAAAACTGGCCTGATAAAGTCAAACTGATGCAAAAAAACTGGATTGGAAAATCTATAGGTTGTGAAATAGATTTCAAGGTATCTGATACTGATAAAAAAATAAAAGTTTTTACCACCCGGCCAGATACTATATTTGGCGCGACTTTTATAGCTTTGTCAGTTGATCATCCTTTATGTCAAAAATTTAAAAAGTCCAAGAGTTTTTTGGAATTTCAAAAGAAATGCGCTCGGGTTGGTACAACTGAGGAGGCAATTGCAAATGCAGAAAAAATTGGTTTTAAAACTGATTTAGAAGTTGAACATCCTTTTTTGAAAGGAAAAAAATTACCTGTGTACGTCGCAAATTTTATCCTAATGGATTATGGAACAGGAGCAATCTTTGGATGTCCAGCACATGATCAAAGAGATTTTGATTTTGCTAAAAAATATAAACTTAAAATAATTCCCGTTGTTAAACCAAAAAATATAGAGGAAATATCTGATAAAAGCGCATATGTGGGTGAAGGAACTTTAATCAATTCTAGTTTTCTAAATAATTTGTCAATTTTGGATGCTAAGAAAAAAATTGTAGAAGAAATTGAAGATAAAAAAATTGGAAAAAAGAAAATTACATTTAGACTTAAAGATTGGGGTGTTTCAAGACAAAGGTATTGGGGTTGTCCAATACCAATGATTTATCTTAAAAATGGAAAAGTTGTTCCTGTAGATAAAAAAGAGCTGCCTATAAAATTGCCTGCAGACATAGATATAAATCATCCAGGAAATCCGTTAGATGCACACCCTACTTGGAAAAACACCAAATATAAAAAAACCGGAGAAAATGCTATTAGAGAAACGGATACCTTGGATACATTTGTAGACTCTTCTTGGTATTTTATAAGATTTTGCTCTCCAAGAATTAAGCACAAACCTTTTGATGAAAAATCTTTAAGTTATTGGATGCCAGTAGATCAGTATATAGGAGGTGTTGAGCATGCAATACTTCATTTATTATATTCGCGATTCTTTATGCGTGCGATAAAACTTTGTAATAATAAAGTTCAAATCAAAGAACCTTTTAAAGGTCTTTTTACTCAAGGAATGGTTTGTCATGAGACCTACAAAAATGAAAAGGGTAAATGGCTAAGCCCAGAAGAAATTGAAAAAACACAAAAGGGATATAGTTTAAAAACTGATGGTTCAAAAGTTATAGTAGGACCCTCAGAGGCTATGTCAAAGTCAAAAAAAAATATAGTAGATCCTGAAAATATGATTAATATTTATGGTGCGGATGCAGTGAGGTGGTTTATTCTTTCTGACAGCCCGCCTGAGAGAGATGTGCAATGGTCAAGGGAGGGTGTTTCGGCAGCAAATAAATTTATTCAAAGAATATGGAGTCTTAATAATAAAATTATAGTTAAAAAAGACGATAAAACTGATTTAATAATTGAAAAGAAATTTTTATCGAAATTTAATGAATATATTTTTAAAATATCAGACCTGATTGAAAAATTTCAATTAAATGTTGCTATAGCAAAAATACATGAAATAACTAATTTAATGGAGGAATATATAGCAAAAAATGTAAGTAAAAAAAGCCTTTTAGAAAGCCAAATTAAATTTTTAAAAATAATGATGCCTTTTGCTCCACATTTATCATGTGAGTGTCTATCCAAACTAGAGGGAAATAATTTTTATGACGAGGTTCAATGGCCAGAGATTAATAAATCATTACTTAAGGATCAAGAAGTTACCTTGGTGGTTCAAATCAACGGCAAAAAGAGAGGATTAATTATTACAAAAAAAGATCTGTCAGAAAAAGATGCTTTAGCAGAAGCTAAAAAAATTGAAAATATAAAAAAAAATTTAAAGGATAAAAAAGTAGTAAAAAATATCTTTGTCAAAAATAAAATAATTAATTTTATAACTGCGCAATGAAAAATTTTTTAAAAATAGCAAAATTTTTGATTTTTCCAATTATTTTCACGACATTTTCAGGTTGCGGTTATGAACCGTTATTAGGTGAAAAATATGGAAAATATGGGATTGAGAAAACCGTAATACAAGGGGATAGAAGACTTGGGCAAATATTAGTTAATAACTTGACTTTCTCTAAAGATAAAAACAGTAAATTAGCGCTAACCATTAACGCTAGCAAGAATAGAGAAGTTTCCGAAAGAACAAATACAGGTAAAGTGAAAGACTATAGCATCGAAGTAAATTTTCAAATTAAGGCAACCGATACACTAACAGGTGATATTTTAATCGAAAAAGATTTTAATGATACACAGACTTATAAAGCTTCTACCTTACATACTGATACTTTAAATAATGAGAAAAAAATTGTTAACAACTTGGCCACAGGTATAGCAAATCAAATAATGAATGAGATAAACTTAATTCAAAATTAAGTATGATTTTTAAAAGCTTTATTATTGAAAAAAATATTAAATTGTTAGATACAAATTCAGCTAATATTTTTTATGGAGAAAATATTGGTCTAAAAGATGATCTAAAAATTCAAATTAAAAATCTCTACGAAGATTATGAAATTTTAACTTTGATGCAAGATGAAATTCTGAAAAATCATAATATCTTATATGAAGAATTGAATAATTTATCACTTTTTAACAATAAAAAATTAATTATAGTTGAGGGTGCAACTGAAAAAATTAAAAATATTATTCTACCGTTAACCGAAAACACAGAAAGTAATATTAAAATTTTTTTATTCTGTCAGGCTTTGGAAAAAAAATCGGTCCTAAGGTCTCATTTTGAGAAACATAAAAATCTTGGAATTGTAGCATGTTATCAAGACAATGAGAGAACGTTGTCAGAATATATAAGAAATAAGTTAAGAGATTATAAAGGATTAAATCAGGAAATAATCAATTTCCTTATTAGTAACTCAGGCCTTGATCGAAAAACAATTAGTAATGAAATTGAAAAAATAAAGAATTTATTTTTAGATAAAAAGATAAATGCTGAAAAAATAATACCTTTAATCAACAACAGGAGCAATTTAGATTTTGAAAGTCTCAGAGATACTTGCTTATCTGCTGAAAAAGAGCTTTTAAATAAAAATCTGGGAACCGTTAACTTACAGTCCGAAAATTCATATTTTTACTTGAATAATTTAAATCTAAGAATAGGAAAACTTTTGGAATTAAGAATTCAACTTGAAAAAACTCAAGATATTGAATTGGCACTAAATAATTTAAAGCCTAAAATATTTTGGAAAGACAAACCAGCTTACACTAAACAGGTTAAAAAATGGGATATCAAAAAACTCGGTGAAGCAAAAAAAATTTTAGCCGAAAATGAAATACTTTTAAAATCTAAGTTTAATAATTACAGTGAAACAATAATAAAAAACTTGCTTATTCAACTTTATAAAAAAGCCGCTACTACTTCTTAAGCAACTTTGCCACTAATTCGAATTGATCTAAAGATTTATATTTTATAATTACTCTTCCAGAGTTATTTTTTTTATTTATAATTTCAACATTTAAACCAAGTCTAGACTCGAGCTCATTTCTAACAAATGTAATATTTGGATCCTCAATTTTTTTAATGTTGGTGCCCATTTTTTTACTTTTAGCAAGAGACTCAACGCTCCTAGCATTAATTTTTTTCTTAACGATATTTTCAGCAATTTCGGAAGCATTTGGCATACCAACAAGGGGCCTAACCTGGCCAGCTGTTAACTTGCCTTCCTCAATTAAAGAAAGGACATCTTTTGGTAGGCTAAGAATTCTTAATGTATTACTAATATGACTTCTGCTCTTTGACATGAGTTTAGATATTCTATTATGATCGTATCCAAATTCTTGTATTAGTCTTTCGTAGCCTTTGGCTTCTTCAATAATATTTAAATCTTCTCTCTGAATATTTTCAACTATAGCAATCTCAAGACTTTTTTGATCATCTATGTCTAATATGACAATCGGCACTTCATTTAAACCAGCTTTTTGTGCTGCTAGCCATCTTCTTTCACCTGCAACTATTTCAAATTTTCCAGGCTCATATTTGTTTGGACGTACTGCAATTGGTTGGATTATTCCGTTTTCTTTTATTGAGTTTGAAAGTTCTGCCAACTTTTCTTCATCAAAAATAATTCTAGGTTGATATTTATTTCTTTGTAAATCAGCAATAGAAATCTTTGTCTTAGAGACTTGGATATCTTTTGTGTTTTTTTCTATATCTCCAAACAGGGCAGATAAGCCTTTTCCGAGGCCTTTTTTTGCGGGATTCATGCTGCACTCCCCATTGGTTGTTTGCTCTGATTGATAAACTCTTCTGCTAAATTTATATAAGCCTTACTACCTGAGCAGTTTTTATCGTAAACAAGACATGGCATTCCATGAGATGGTGCTTCTGAAAGTCTTACGTTTCTTGGCACAACAGTTTTGTAAACCTTTTCCTTAAAATGTTCTCGAGCTTCAATGTCAACTTGTTTAGAAAGTTTATTCCTTTTGTCGAACATAGTAAGCAGAACGCCTCTTATACCTAGTTGCGGATTTAGATGTACTTTTATTCGATCAATTGTTTTTACTAATTGCGAAATACCCTCTAAAGCAAAAAATTCTGTTTGAAGTGGAATGAGCAATTCGTTTGCAGAAACTAAAGACATAACTGTTAAAAGACTTAGTGAAGGAGGACAATCAATAAAAATATTTTGGTAGTTACTCAAAGATGATTCTGTCTCTTTTTGCAAAATGTTTTTTAAAAGGAAAGCTCGATTTGCATCATTGGCAGTTTCGACCTCTAGGCCAGATAAATTTACATTTGAACCGACCAAATCCAAACCTTGAACTGTACTTTCTTGAATGGCCTCTTTAATTGAAGTTTTGCCAATTAAAACTTTATAAATACTTTTACTTTCGTCATTGTTGGATTTGCCCAATCCAGTTGTTGCATTTCCTTGAGGATCAAGATCAATGACTAAAATTTTTTTTCCTTTTTTGGCGAGTGCAGTGGCTAAGTTAATGACAGTAGTTGTTTTTCCAACTCCGCCCTTTTGGTTTATTACTGATATAATAGATCCAGCCACAATTTATTTTTTTGCATCAACTATAAGTATTTTAGAATCACTTGCGGTGATGCTAGGTACTAGCTTATACTTATAAATCATATGCTTTGAAGCTTTATTTAGCTCATCCTGTGCACTCTTTCCTAACATAACAATAAGTTTGTGGGATTTTTCAACAGTTTCACGTGAAATTTTTAACATTTCAGGCAACTTTTTAAACGCTCTGCATACTATGTAGTCAGAATCTATTTTATGATATTGATAATCATTATCATATATACTTACGTTTTTAAGTGATAATTTATCAATAATAGTTTTAATAAATTTAACCTTAACTTTAGACTTTTCATAAAGTTTCACGTGAAACGTGAGAATATCACTATAAAAAATAGATAGTATAATTCCAGGAAAACCTCCTCCAGTGCCTATATCGGCTAAGCTGTGAAAATTTTTATGATCGATGTACTTCACAAGCTGAGCGGAATCAAGGACATGCCTTTTCCAAATATCTATTTCGGAATTTTTGGAGATTAAATTATACTTTTTATTAAAATTTAGTACCTCACGAACAAATAATTTGATGAGTTTCAGCTTTTGTTCATTAAAATTAAGTTTTCTAGCTAAAATTAGCTCTGATTGCACCTTAGATTCGCTTGAATTCATAAGGATTCTAGGCTGGAACCCTCTGTTTTACTTTTTTAATAGCACCCAATAAAATAAGTGCTGCAGCTGGTGTCACTCCGTCGATCCTAAGGGCCTGTCCCAAGGTCTTTGGCCTAATTAATTTCAATTTCGATTTAACCTCATTAGACAGTCCGCTAAAAGAGTCGTAATCAATTCCAATAGGTATAATCAAACCTTCGTCTTTTTTAAAAGTTTTAATATCATTTTCTTGTTTCGGCAAATAGCCTGAATAATGAGCATTAATTTCAACCTGCTCATCAATGGAGCGTCCATAATGAGGTATTTCGGCCCAAATATCCCTTAAGTGATTTAAATTTACATTTTTTATTCCCAAAATATCTAATCCTGATCTTTTGACCCCATCCATCGCAATCTTAATTGAATGCATTGAGGCAGCATTTGGTGTGATGAATTTTTTTGAAAGAGAGTTTTCCAAAGTTTTTATTTTATTTTGTTTTTCATTAAATAATTTTTTTCTATCATCTTTTACTAGATTCATTTGGATACCAATAGGCGTGAGTCTTTTATCTGCGTTATCTGCTCTTAGTGACAATCGATATTCAGCTCTAGACGTAAACATTCTATAAGGCTCAGAAACACCCTTTGTGATAAGGTCATCAATCATCACTCCAATATATGAACTCGCTCTGTCTAAAATAAATTCATCTTGTTTTTTGACTTTTAGAGCAGCATTAATTCCTGCTATCAATCCTTGGGCTGCAGCTTCCTCATAACCAGTCGTCCCATTAATTTGACCGGCCAAAAAAAGAGACCTTATTTTTTTGGCTTCTAGACTCGCTTTTAGCTCTCTTGGATCCACATAATCGTACTCTATAGCATACCCTGCTCTTACCATTTTAACCTCTTCCAAACCCTTAATTTTAGCTAATATTTTGAGCTGAACGTCCTCTGGTAATGAGGTCGAAATACCATTCGGATAAACCGTGTAATCATCCAAGCCTTCAGGCTCTAAAAAGATTTGGTGTTTTTGCTTTTCCTTAAACTTAACAATTTTGTCTTCAATAGATGGACAGTATCTTGGACCTACGCCTTTTATATTACCAGAGTACATTGCGCTTTTTGAAATGTTGTCACTTATAATTTTATGTACGGTATCGTTAGTATAAGTCATCCCACAACTAATTTGTTTATTGATCGCCTTGGTCGTTAGAAATGAAAAAAAGTAAGGTTCACTATCGGCAGGCTGCATTTCAAGATTATCATAATTAATAGTCCTTCCATCTAGCCGCGGAGGTGTGCCGGTTTTGAGTCTTCCTATTTTAATGTTAAATTTTTTTAATTGTTCGCTTAGTCCTGTCGACGGTTTTTCATCGTACCTTCCGGCTGGTATCTGTTTTTCACCTATGTGTATTAATCCATTTAAAAAAGTTCCAGTAGTAAGAATTAATTGACCACACACTACCTCTTTTCCACTTTGACAAATAAAGCCTTTAATTTTATCATTCTTGAAAATGAATTTCACCACAGGATCAGCTATCACCTGTAAATTTTCGTAGTTGAGAAGCAGCCCTTGCATATATTTCTTGTAAAGCTTTCTGTCTGATTGAGTTCGCGGTCCTCTAACTGCTGGACCTCTGCTTCTGTTTAATAATCTGAACTGAATTCCTGATTTATCAGCTACATCACCCATAACTCCATCTAAGGCATCAATTTCTCGAACCAAGTGGCCTTTGCCCAGCCCTCCTATGGCCGGATTGCATGACATTTCACCTATAGTCTCTATTTTATGTGTAAAAAGACCAGTATTGACGCCCATTCTAGCCGATGCCGCTGCAGCCTCACATCCAGCGTGTCCACCGCCTATTACAGCTACATCAAAGGTCATTTTATTGTTCATATAGCAAATGTATCGATGAAATATGATTTTACAAGCTCAAAGATAGATTATTTACCAATACAAAAATCCTGAAATATAGATCCAAGTATTTCTTCAACATCCACCTTACCTATTATGCTCCCAAGGTGCCTTGTGGCAAGTCTAAGGTCTTCGGCAGCTGTCTCTATCTCTTTTTTTTGATCTTTCTTTAGAAATTTTTCTATTTCTTTTAATGCTGCATTAAGTTTTGCTCGATGCCTTTCCCTAGTAACCAAAATGTTATTTGCTTTCATAAATTTTTTACTTAACTTCTCTTTTATTGTTTTAATGAGGGTGTTAATATTTTTATTATTTTTTACTGATATTAAAATTTGATCATTTTTCTTAAATTCATTTTTTTGGTTTTTTTTACTTAAATCTGACTTATTGAAAACTACTATGCAGTCATTATTAATTAATTTTTTAACGTCACTATTGATTGTTTTTTTTGATACATCGATCATGACTAAAGTTAAATCAGCTTC
>MDSW01216574.1_pt1 | contig 17930 bp, 21 predicted proteins | sample 811171 | NCBI WGS metagenome assembly MDSW01 (sample SAMN05326641, study PRJNA326480) | marine metagenome | isolation source: seawater | place: Atlantic Ocean: North West | collected 2012
TTCATCTATTTCTTTTAAGGATGCAGATCCAATTGACCAATATGAATTTTTTTTTATATATTTTTCTAAAACTTCACGTTTTTTTTTACTTAATTTTTTAGAGTCCTTAATTTTTTTTTTATTTAGGTTTGTCTTGAAAATAACTGCTGCAGCATATACTGGGCCAATCAAACTACCCCTACCAACCTCATCAACACCAGCAATAATTTTTTTCATTTATAAATTTAGTTTTAATTGATCGATTTTTTTTCTTATTTCCTTTAAATCCGACCAAGAATATTTTTTTTGATCAGCCTGTCTTAACAAATAAGCCGGGTGAAAAGTAATCATCGTCATGTAGGTTTTATTATTAATTATTAATTCCTTCCACGAACCTCTTGCTTTAGAGATTTTTAATTTTGATCCAAATAATGACTCCATTGCTGTACTTCCCATAAGAATTAATATTTTAGGGTCTATAATGGAGATATGTTCTCTTAAAAAATTTGAATATCTATTAATTTCATGAGGCTCAGGTTTCCTGTTGTTTGGTGGTCTATAATTTACCACGTTGGTGATATATACTTTTTCTCTTTCAATGTTTATCGCTTTAAGCATTTTATTTAATAATTGTCCCGCTTCACCCATAAATGGTTTTCCCAATTCATCTTCTTTTTGACCTGGACCTTCACCCACAATCATAATGGGACTATTAACATTACCATCGCCAAATACTAAATTTTTTGCATTAGTAATAAGTTTACAATTATCAATATTAGATATTTTTTCCTTTAATTGATTTAATCTAATTGATTTTTTCTCTAGTGTAGGTTTAGTTTTAAGTCTATTAATAGGCTTATTTTTAAAAATATAACTTATTTCATAGGATTTGATTAATTCTTCATTTATTTTGTCTTTTTGATTTTTTTCGTTTTCAATCATAAAATATATTCGTGATTATAAATAAAATAAAATTTTTTATATTTCTTTTCTTAATTTTATATCAAACTAACGCTATCTCTAAAACATCAATAGATAAAGATTTCAACCCCAGATATTTATCAAATTATTTATCTGCAATAATTTCATATGATAACCAAAATAATGTAAACTCAGCCAAATTTTTTAATTCATCAAAAAATTTGATCAATAAACACGAAAGTTTTTTAAAAGATTATATTTTTGCATTGGTATTAAACGGTGAGGTTGAAAAAGCTTTATATCAAATAAAATCTAACAAAAACGAAAAAATAAAAGATTTTTTTGAAGCAGATTTATTACTAATTTTAGAGAATTTCAAAAAGAAAAGATTTAAGAATAATATTTTATTATTAAACATTTTAAAAAAATATAATAATTTAAGCAGTTATAATAAATTAATATATGAGACCTTAAATAGTTATAATCAATTATTTCTTAAGAAAAAAATTACAAATATTCCACAAAATCTTGGAAAGCTAAGTTTAATTAATGATGCATTTTTTCATTGTTATTTAAATCTTCCAGAAACAGATTCTAAATTTTTAGAAATAATAGACAATAATGATGGCAGTTTCTCAAGATACTTATTTTTTTATATAAATTATTTAATTAAAAATAATAAATTTAATAATGTAAATAAATTGGCAAGCGAGATAGAACTTATTGGTAGTAATTTGCTTATAGCTCAAACTAAAATCTGGTTTAACGACTCAGATTTTGACAAAATTACAAATATATTTTCCTGTCAAAATGAGCACGATCTTCTAAGTGAATTTTTTTATCTTATTTCAAATCTTTTTTCTGTGAATCGAGATTACGAATTATCAAACTTTTATGGATATCTGTCTAGCTATTTAAACAAAAAATTTAAATTTAATTATATTCAAATTATAGAAAATTATTTTGATACAAACAAATATGATAATGCTCAAAAATTATTAGAAAAAATTAATAATAAAAATCAAGTTTATGATTGGTTTAAATTTAAAAAATTATCTAAAATTATATCAGAAAAAAACAATGATGATAAAGCACTCATTTATATTGAGGATAAATTTAATAACTTTAAAAATCCTCCCATAAATATTTTATTAGATATGGGAAATATATACAAAAGAAATAAAAAATTTAAAGAGTCTATTGACATATATACAAAGGTCCTAAATAAACTTGATAATCAATCTGAAGTGTTTGCAGAAATATTATATAGAAGAGGCGGTAGCTTTGAGAGAATTGGAGAACATTTAAAATCTGATAAAGATTTACAAGAGTCCTTAAAGATAAGACCTGGCGATCCTTATGTAATGAACTATTTAGCATATGGATGGCTTGATAGAAATTACAAAATTGACGAAGCGATTAATATGCTTGAAAAAGCTTACAAGAAAACAGAGGATGATCCATATATTATTGACTCAGTTGGATGGGGTTATTATTTAACAAATAATTTTGTAGAAGCCGAAATTTTTTTACAAAGAGCTTTAGAGTTAATGCCTACAGATCCGATAGTAAATGATCATTACGGCGATGTGTTGTGGAAGTTAAATAGAAAGTTACAGGCAAGATATTACTGGCGCAGCGCATATGAGTCTGATTATGCAGAAGAAGAACTTAAAATTGCAATTTCGAGAAAACTTTTGGGTGGTTTGTAAAATTATTATATGATTAAATCATACGCAAAAATCAATTTGTCTTTAAATGTTCTTGGAAAATTAAAATCAAATTATCACAGGATTGAAACAATAGTTTCTTTTATAAACTTGTGTGATGAAATTTATATTAAAAAGATAAATCAAAAAAATCATAAAACTTTATTTTATGGTAAATTCTCTAAAGGAATAACCAGTAAAAATACTATAAATAAAGTTATCAATTTAATGGATGAAAAGGATATTTTAAAAGGAAAAAAATATTTAATTAAAATTAAAAAAAATATCCCTCAAAAAGCTGGCTTAGGAGGAGGATCAATGAATGCAGCATCCATTTTAAAATATTTCTTATCCAAGAAAAAAAATTCAACATTAAATAAAAATATATTAAAATTATCTGAAAAGGTTGGATCAGATGTTAAATTTGGTTTAAAAACTAGCAGCAGTGTTCAATTTAAAAACCAAAGTATAAAAAAATTAAGAAAAAAATTTGAATTGTATACTGTTATAGTTAAACCTAATTTTGGTTGTTCAACTAAATTAATTTATAAAAATGTTCGAAATTTTTCTAAATCCTCTCTAAATAATAAATTCATTAAAAATATTAGTTTAAAAAAAATAAAACTATTAAAAAATGACTTAGAAAAAGTCGCTAAAAGTAAATATCCAAAAATTGAAAAATTGCTTAATTTTATGAAAAATTTGAAAGATAACGAATTTGTGAGAATGACAGGCTCAGGTTCAGCAGTAATTGCCTATTTTAAAACTAAAAATGCCTCACTTAATGCGACTAAAGTTATCAAAAAAAAATATAAAAATTATTGGTGTATAATATCTAAAACTATATAAAGCTTTTTTTTTGTGTTATACGAAATTAATTTTGGGGTGTAGCCAAGCGGTAAGGCAGCGGTTTTTGGTACCGCCATCCTAGGTTCGAATCCTAGCACCCCAGCCATATATGATAAGTATATTAAATAAAATATTAAAAAAAAAAAATAACTTAAATTTTGTAAAGTCAAATTTAAAAGAATTAGAAGATAAAACAAATATCTCTATAATTTTTAATTCAATCAATAATTTTTCAGAGGAATCTGAAGTAAGATTTGTTGGGGGATGTATAAGAAAAATATTAAACAATGAAGATATAGATGATATAGACTTAGCTACAAATTTAAAACCTGACCAAGTTTGTGAAGTTTTAAGTAAAAATAAAGTTCAATTTTATGAAAGTGGAATTGAACATGGAACAATTACAGCAAAAATAAATAATATAAAATTTGAAATAACTTCTTTAAGAAAAGATATAATTACCGATGGAAGGCATGCAAAGGTAGAATTTTCAAAAAATTGGTATGACGATGCATCCAGAAGAGATTTTACTATAAATTCAATTTATTCTGATTTTGAGGGGAATATTTACGACCCTTTTAATGGTAAAAAAGATTTAGAAAATGGATGCATTAAATTTATTGGTAAAGAAGAAAATAGAATTAAAGAAGATTATTTGAGAATTTTAAGATATATCAGATTTTTTTTAAATTATAGTAAAAAAGATCACTCTGAAAATACAAAGAAGATAATAAGAAAAAATATTGAAGGCATTGCAAAGATATCGCCTGAAAGACTCCTTGATGAATTAAAAAAAATTGTATTATCAAAAAATTTTTTCAATATCAATAAAGATGATTTTTTAGTTAACATATTAAAATTAATTTTTCCTCAACTAATAAATATTAATATTTTTAATAATTTAAATGAAAATCAAAAAAAGATTTTAAAAAATAAAGATTTTTTCTTTTTTATTTCACTTATGATTATAAATGAGACTGATAACTCCGATTATTTTTTATATAAATTTAATATTCCAAATGATCAAAAAAAAAGAATTAAATTTCTCAAAAATTTTTATATAAAAAATCAAAAGAAAAGTATTTTCACTGAGGATCAATTATGGCAAATTTTATATGAAAATAATAAAATATTACTAAATGACATTATTGATTTTAATATAATCAAAAATAAAAATTCATTTAAAAAACTTATTAAATTAAAAGAGTTCTTTGAAAACAAAGAGGCACCTAAATTACATATAAATGCTAAATATATTATGCAAAAATTTAATATAAAAGAAGGCCCATATCTTGGGCAAATTTTAAAAAATATCGAAAGATATTGGATAGAAAATAAGTTTAAAATAAGTGACGAAAAAATAAATGAAATTTTAAAAAACTAAACATATTTTACGTCTATAATTTCAAAATTCTTTGTTCCTGCTGGAGTTTCTATTTCAACGAGATCCTTTTTATTTTTTCCAATTAATCCTTTTCCAATTGGAGATTTAAAGTATATCAATTTATTTTTAAGATTAGCTTCATCTTTACCTACTATTTTATAATTTATTTTTTCACCAGTATCCAAATTTTGTAAATAAACAGAACAACCGAAAATTACTTTTCCATCGTTATTTAGTTTTGTCACATCAATAACGTTCGCTCTTGCTATTGTATCCTCTATTTCTTGAATTCTTCCTTCATTGTGTGATTGCTGTTCTTTTGCAGCATGATACTCTGCATTTTCTTTTAAATCACCGTGTGACCTAGCTTCGGAAATTGCTGCAACTATTTCTGGGCGTTTTTTTTCTTTCAAGATAATTAATTCTTCCTTTAGACTTTCTAATCCAGAAATAGTAATAGGTTCTTTATCCATTTATCTCCATTTTGCAATTGGAGGAAGAGACATTAATATTGCTTTTGTATTTCCACCAGTTTGTAATCCGAATTTAGTACCTCTATCATAAAGAAGGTTAAATTCTACATATCTTCCTCTTTTTAAATACTGAATTTCTTTATCTTTTTTTGTCCATTTTTTTTTATTTTTTTTTATTATAATTTCTCTAAAGATATTTTTAAAGGTAAGACCAACATCTCTTACAAAATTAAAATCTTTCTCCCAATTATCTTTTTTGTAATCGAAAAATATACCACCAATTCCCCTAGTCTCTTTTCTATGGGGCAGATAAAAATATTCATCACATTGTTTTTTAAATTTTTTGTAATAGTTTTTATTGTGTCGATTGCATGTTATTTTCAATTCTTTATGAAACCAATTCTTTAAAGATTTATCCTTAAAACATGGAGTAACATCCATACCTCCGCCAAACCAACCAAAAGATGTATGTATATATCTTGTATTAAAGTGCATAGCAGGAACATGTGGATTTTTCATATGCATTACAACTGATATACCTGAAGCCCAAAAATTTGGATCATTTTTAGTACCTGGTATCCTATTTTTAAAATTTTGTGAAAATTTTCCATAAACTTCTGAAAAATTTACTCCGACTTTTTCAAAAATTTTCCCATTTTCTAAAATTCTATATTCACCTCCCCCTTCATCTTTTGTTTTATTTCTTTGCCAATTATTTGATTTAAATTTTTGGTTATTTTCCAATTCCTCTATTTCAAAACAAATCATGTCTTGAAGAATTTTAAACCAATTGCTACATAATTTCTTTTTTATTTTATTTTCCATTTAATTTTGCCTTATTTGTTCAGCTAGAACTATACCAACTGATGTAGCAAGATTAAGAGATCTTTTATTTTTTACCATAGGTATTCTTAGTCTTTCATTTACTATTTTGTGTATATTTTCTGGAACTCCAGAACTTTCTCTTCCAAATAAAATTGTATCATCTTTTCTAAATGAAAAACTAGTATAAGATCTATTTGCTTTTGTAGTAATTAATATCACTCTTTGAGTTTTCTTTTCTTTAAAGAACTCTTTGTAGTCTTTATAAAAACTAATATTATTATTATCCATGTAATCCATAACTACCCTTTTAAACCTTTTATCTGAAAGTAAGAATCCACAAGGCTCAATAATTTCTAATTGTGCCCCTAAGCAAGAACAAGTTCTCACTACTGACGCGGTATTTTGAGGTATATCGGGCTCATATAGTGCTATTTTTGGCCTTAAAATAGTCTGATCGTGTGTCATTGTACCCATGGAAAATTCTCTTTTTTATTATTATTTAATCATATATTTAAGCATAAATAATTATAATTTTAATGTCAGAAGAAAAAAAAACCAATAGAAGAGACTTCATATTTACAGCTTCATATGCACTCGGAGCGGTTGGAGTTGGAGCAGTTGTGTGGCCGTTAGTAGACCAAATGAATCCTGATGCTTCAGTTAAAGCATTAGCTAGCACTGAAGTAGATATCAGTGGGGTGGAGGTTGGCCAATCAATTACTGTTTTATGGAGAGGAAAACCAGTATTTATAAGAAGAAGAACAACAGACGAAATTGAAAAAGCTAAAGATGTAAAATTAGAGGATTTACCTCATCCCGAAACTGATGAAGATAGAGCAAAAAATCCTGAGTGGTTGGTGATGTTAGGAGTCTGTACACACCTTGGGTGTGTTCCACTTGGAGATAAGGGAGAATATGGGGGATGGTTTTGTCCTTGTCATGGATCTCATTATGATACATCTGGAAGAATAAGAAAAGGACCAGCCCCAACAAATATGGAAATACCAAAATATGAATTTGTCGACAGCAATACTATAAAAATTGGATAGAAATAATATGAGCGATCACAATTACACACCTAAATCAAAATTTGGAAGATGGTTTAATGACAGATTACCATTATTATCATTAGCCAATCACTTAACAGATTATCCTACGCCTAAAAATTTAAATTATTGGTGGACATTTGGAGGAATACTAACTTTTTGTTTAATAACTCAAATAATTACAGGTTTGATATTAGCAATGCATTATATAGCTCACGCAGATTTAGCTTTCGAAAGTGTTGAACATATTATGAGAAATGTAAATTATGGATGGTTAATAAGATATGTTCATGCAAATGGTGCATCAATGTTTTTCTTAGCAGTTTATATCCACATTTTTAGATCCCTGTATTATGGGTCTTACAAGGCGCCAAGAGAAATTATTTGGATCCTCGGAATGATTATTTATATTTTGATGATGGCAGCGGCTTTTATGGGATATGTTCTTCCATGGGGCCAGATGAGTTTTTGGGGAGCTACAGTTATAACAAATTTATTTAGCGCTATTCCATTAGTAGGTGAAAGTATAGTAACTTGGCTTTGGGGAGGATATTCAGTAGATAATCCAACATTAACAAGATTTTTTAGTTTGCATTATTTAATTCCTTTTTTAATTTTAGGACTTGTGGTTCTTCATATATGGGCGTTACATGTACCAGGAAACAACAACCCTATTGGTATTGATCTCAAAAAACCATCTAATGATACTGTTCCATTTCACCCATACATAGTTGTAAAAGATTTATTTGCATTGTTATTATTCTTAATAGTTTTTGCATTTTTTGTTTTTTATTCTCCAAATATATTAGGACATGCTGACAATTATATTGAAGCAAATCCAATGGTAACACCCGCACATATTGTACCTGAATGGTATTTGCTGCCATTTTATGCGATATTAAGATCTGTCCCTGATAAATTATTAGGTGTGATTGCAATGTTTGCAGCAATTTTTGTTTTAGTAATTCTTCCATGGCTAGATACCTCAAAAGTAAGATCAGCAATTTTTAGACCTCTTTATAAACAATTTTATTGGTTTTTAGTTGCTGATGTTTTAATCTTAGGTTATGTCGGAGCAATGCCAGCTGAGGGACTTTATTTGTTGGTAGCAAGAATTGCTACAGCTTATTACTTTTTACATTTCTTAGTTATTCTTCCAGTATTAGGATTAAAGGAAAAAACATTAGAAGTTCCATTAAGTTTAACAGAACCTGTTTTAGGAGGCTCACCTAATGAAGCTATGGCAAGAAATAAGAAAGAACTTTCATGAGAATTTTAAGGTCTTTAGTAATTGTCTTAATTTTTTCAACTTATTCGTTTAACGTTAATGCAGCTGAGAGAACTAGTGATCTTTTAAGCCCAGGTTGGAGTTTTAAAGGTTTTTTTGGTAAATTTGATAGGGCCTCTCTTCAAAGAGGTTATCAAGTATATACGGAGGTTTGTGCCGCATGTCATTCGATGAAATATTTGAGTTATAGAAATCTTTCAGAACCAGGAGGCCCAGAATTTTCTGTTGAGCAAGCAAAAATCATAGCATCACAATTTGAATTAACAGATGGCCCAAATAGCGATGGAGAAATGTTTACAAGAGCAGCTAGGCTATCTGATAATTTTGTAGGACCATATGAAAATATGCAAGCAGCAACAGCTGCGAATGGAGGAGCTTATCCACCAGATATGTCAGTATTAGTAAAAGCAAGAAAGGGTGGTGCAGATTATATTTATTCTCTTCTTTTAGGTTATGAAGAACCACCAGAGGATATCACTTTAGATGATGGTGTATATTATAATAAATATATGGCTGGTAATAAAATTAAAATGTCAAATCCTTTATCAGAGGGAATAGTAGAGTATTTAGATGGAACACCTGCTACTGAAGATCAAATGGCAAAAGATGTTACAAGTTTTTTAGCATGGGCAGCAGAACCTCACTTAGAAGCAAGACATAAAATCGGTTTTAGAGCCATAATTTATTTAATTATAATGTCAGTGTTAGTTTATTTTAGTATGAAGAAACTTTGGTCACGTATTGAATCTAAAATTTAAAATATCACCATCCTTTACAATATAATCTTTACCTTCAAGTCTTAATTTACCGTCAGTCTTTGAGTTAAGCCAACCATTACATTTAACGAAATCTTCATAAGATACTGTTTCTGCTCTTATAAAACCTTTTTCAAAGTCAGTATGAATAATGCCTGCCGCACTTGGCGCTATACTATTCTTTTGAATAGTCCAGGCTCTTGTCTCCTCAGGACCTGATGTAAAAAATGTTTCTAATTCAAGAAGCTTATATCCCTTCTTAATTAAAATTTTTAATCCAGTTTCTTTTAAATTAATCATTTGCATATAATTTATTTTCTCTTCTTCATTAAGTCCATTTATTTGATTTTCAATATCTGCAGAAACTATAATTGTATTTTTTTCACCATATTTACTTATAAAATTATTGGTATATTTATTACCCTCTTTAATACTTTTCTCATCAACATTGCAAACATACAATGCAGGTTTTGTCGAAAGCAGACCTATTTCATTAACCTCTTTCTTTGTGAAGTTATCTAATAAAACGTCCAGATTAATATCTTCATTTATTAATTTTAAAGCAGTTTCTAAAATTTTTAATTCATTTATTGATGAATTTTTTTTATTTTTCTTATCTAATCTTTTTTGTATAGATTCTAGGTCTGCAAGTTTCATTTCGGTCTCTATAATTTCAAGATCTCTAACTGGATCAATAGTTAGATTTACATTTTGTATATCTTCGGAATCAAAGCATCTTATCATGTGAATGATTGCATCAACTTCTCTTATATGAGATAAAAATTTATTACCCAAACCTTCACCCTTGGAAGCCCCTTTGACTAGTCCCGCTATATCGACAAAGGAAATTGTCGTATTAATTTTTTTTTTTGAATTAGATATTGAAACTAATTTATCTAATCTTTCATCAGGAACTGGCACAATACCAATATTAGGATCGATGGTGCAAAATGGAAAATTTTCTGCTTGAGCTTTGCTAGATTTTGTTAATGCATTAAATAAAGTTGATTTTCCTACATTAGGTAATCCAACGATACCACATTTAAATCCCATTTATTTATTATTAACAGTACTTGAAAAAAGATCTAATTTTTTATCAATAAGAATCGGGATCGAGTCAATAATATTTATAGTTATTTGATCTAATTGAATTTTCTCTTCTTCATTAAAATTGTTAAGAACATAATCCGAAACTGATATTTTTTTGTCTGGCTTTCCAATACCGACCCTAACTCTTGAATATTCTTTACCTATAAACTTATCAATGGAAGCTATTCCATTGTGTCCAGCATTTGAACCACCAAATTTAGCTTTTATTTTTCCAAAATCAACATCAAGATCATCATGAAAGACAATTACATCATCAGCATTTATTTTAAAATATTCCAAGAGTTCTCTTATACAAATTCCTGAATTATTCATAAATGTAAGTGGTTTGATTGCGTATACTTTCTTGTTAGCAATATTTCCTGTAGTTAAAAGACCTTTAAATTTAGGTTTTTGTTTTGATAACCCAAACTTTTGATTAATAGCATCGATAATCTTAAAACCTATATTATGCCTGTTGTCATTACTATCTGGAGTAGGATTTCCAAGGCCGACTAATAAAATCATATTCTCTATAAATTATGGAATTTTTTCAATTTAAATAGTTATTTTTTTTCAGATGAGGCTTTTTCATCTTTTTTAGGTTCTTCTTTGCCTTTTTTATCATCTGTAGTTTTTTCATCGCCTTCAGTAGCTTTAACCTCAGATCCTTCTGCACCTTCGGTAGCTTCTGTTCCTTCAGTTGCATCTGCCTCTGCAGGTTTTTCAGGTTCTTTAAACACTGTTGGAGCAGCTACAGTTGCGATTACAAAATCTCTTCCTTGAATTGTTGGTTTTACATTTTCTGGAAGTTTAATTGATGATATTTTTATACTTGTTCCAATTTCTAAACCTTCTAAATCTACAACTAGCTCATCAGGTATTGTTTCTGATGGACAATTAAGTTCTACATTTCTTCGAACAATATTTAAAACACCACCTCTTTTTAGTCCTGGTGATTTATCATTGTTTATAAATTTTACTGGTATTTCAATAATTACTTTTGCTCCTTTAACAATTCTTAAAAAATCAATGTGTATAGGATTGTCAGTTATTGGATCATAATTAACATCTCTTGGTAACACATTAATTTGCTTTCCATCAATATTAATACTAATAATTTTTGATAAAAAATTTTCTTGGTCTATTAAAAATTTTACTTCTTTTTTCGACAATGATATTTTTTGATTTTCTTCTTTGCCACCATAAATTATTGCAGGCACTCGGTCATTTTTTCTTAAGGAATTTAACTGACCTTTAGTCGTCGTATTTCTATTTGATGCATCTAAAGAGTTCATAAAGTGAGGGTTTTTAACTTATGATAGTAATTTTTACAAGCAATTTATTTGAATAAATCTGATACTGAAGTGGAGTTAGAAATTCGTTTTATCGCCTCACCAAGTAAATTAGCTATTGATAATATCTCTATATTTTTAGCTTTTTTCGCCTTTTCTGAATTATCAATTGTATCAGTTAATACTAATTTTTTTATTTTAGATTTTTTAATTCTTTCAACAGCCTCTCCGCTTAAAACTCCATGAGTTATATAAACATGAACTTCTTTTGCTCCTCTGTTGATAAGCGTGTGAGCAGCATTTACTATTGTTCCACCAGAGTCGATTATATCATCAATTATTATACAAGTTTTATTTTTTACATTTCCAATAACATTCATTACTTGTGATTTTCCTGGGGCTGGTCTTCTTTTATCTATTATTGCTATTCCAATGTCTAATTTTCGTGCAAGAGCTCTAGTTCTTTCGACTCCTCCTACATCTGGCGAAACACAAATTAAATTTTTGCTTTTAACGTTTTTTTTTACGTGTCTTGCAAAAATTGGGGTTGCAAAAAGGTTATCAACTGGCAAATCAAAAAAACCTTGAATTTGACCAGCATGTAAATCTACTGTTACTACTCTATCAGCTCCAGCTTTAGTAATTAAATTTGAAACAAGTTTAGCTGATATGGATGTTCTAGGCGCAACTTTACGATCCTGCCTTGCATAACCAAAATAAGGGATTACTGCAGTAATATTTTTTGCTGAAGATCTTTTTAAAGCATCGATACAAAGTAACAATTCCATTAGATTGTCATTTGCTGGTGAACTAACAGATTGAATAATAAAAATACTATTTCCTCTAATATTTTCTTTAATTTCTATATAAATTTCACCATCTGAGAATTTTTTAATACTTGAATGAACAAGTTTAGTTTTAAGAAATTTTGATATTTTGACACTAAGATTTTTATTACTGTTACCTGTAAGAAGTTTCATTTGTGAGATACTCTATTTAATCATAATTATTGATATATTTCTACCATAATCATCAAATTTTTTTTTTAAAGATCGTCTTGCACTAAAAAAATTATTTTTTGGGTTAAAAGTATCTTTTTTAATTATTTCTATATTTTTAATACCATTATTTTTGAGTTGGGCTGAAATATAACCTACTAAATCAAAATAGAGTTTTTTTCTCTTATTTCTAAAGAATATATTATTTGATAAATTCTGATCTAAAAATCTACTTTTGAAATCTTTTCTAACTTCATAGTTTTTCTGAGATATTGTTGGACCAATTACAACTCGTAAATCTTTCAATTTACTACCCTTTTTAATAAATTTACGAATCATTTTTTTTCCAATTTTTTTAAAAGCTCCTCTCCATCCAGCGTGAGCTGCACCGATTATATTTTGTATTGGATCAAAAAAAAGAATAGGACAACAGTCTGCTGTTAGAATTCCAATAGCAAGAGATTTGTTTTTAGTTATTGCTCCATCCCCAATTAATTTTTTTTTGTTTTTTTTGTTAATATAAAAAACTTTATTACTGTGAATTTGGTTGAGTAATACAAGTTTTTTTCTTTCAGAATTTAGTTTTCTGAGCACAAGTTCAAGATTTTTTTTTACAATACTTTTTTGATCTGATGATCCTGGTCCACAATTTAAACTTTTATATATACCCTTTGAAAAACCACCTTTGCTATTAAAAAAACCATGTTTAATATTTTTAAATTCACTTAAAGTTTTTGATTTAATCAATTTTTGAATCCTGTCTTAAATTTAATATTATTACTTGTTATTAACATGAACTTAAATAGATTTCCCATTTCTTTATCATCTATTAATTTTCTAAGTCTAAAATAAATATTTGCTTTATCTGAAAATTTTAAGTTTTTTGATATAATTTCAGCCCTTTCACGTATGCCCATATTTAAAAGAAAATTCTTTTGAGTAGAAATTCCTTGAGATTTTAGTTTATACTTTTTTGCAATTTTTTTTAATAATTCAAAGTTAATTAAGTGAGTGATATCGGCTTTGCCTACATTTTCGAATATATCGTTTTTTTTATGTTTATAGACTGACTGCAATGTATCACTCATAATATTGCTTAGATATCCATAATCTATTATTAAAATTCCACCTTTTGTTCTTAATAGTTTTTTTGAAATCAATTTAAAATATCTAAATAATAAGGGTGAATATTCAATAATTTTTTGATTTTTTGAAATCTTTAGGCCAATTTTTTTTTCAATTAACTTAATATTAACATTTTTATTTATAAATCTAAATTTATTTTTATTTGTAATATCGACATAACGCTCTTGCCATTTTTTATTAACTTCAAAATATTGTTTAATGGGTAGCGCATCAAAAAATTCATTAGCAATAAAAATATTTGGATTATTTTCTATTTTATTAAAACTATTAATCCATTTAATTTTATAATTTATAAGTTTTTTTCTTTGAATTTTTTTCAAATATGTACTTTTTTCGTATATATAAATCTCACACGACTTGAAAAAACTTGGAAATTTTTTTAATGTTTTGACCATTTGAAAAATCATTTCACCATTTCCACCTCCTAGCTCTATAAGATTTATTTTTTTTGGTTTTTTTAGGTTTTTCCAAAATAAAATTGTCCAAATAGATAAAATTTCAGAAAAAAGCTTAGAAATATTTGGGGCAGTTATAAAATCACCTTCTTTTCCAAATGGATTTTTTTTAAAATAGTATCCTTTTGATTTGTCATACAAAGATTTATAAATGAATTTATCCAAAGGAACTAATTTTTTATTTTTTATCATATCTGATTTTTAAAATTAATAACCCTGCAATAAAAAATAAAATACATATTATTTGGCCTCTAGTTAAATCCATAATTTGAAGACCTATTTGAGGATCTGGTTCTCTAGTAAACTCAATTATAAATCTAAAAAATGAATAAAAAATCAAAAAAAGACCAGATATAACCCCAGGTATTTTTTTTAAGTATTTGTTAAAAAAGAAATTTAGCAAGATAAATAAAACAATTCCCTCAAAAAAAGCTTCATAAATCTGTGATGGATGTCTTGGAACATTGTCAATTTTTTCAAAAACTACTGACAAAAAAAAATTTGTTTCCCGTCCGTATAATTCTGAATTTAGAAAGTTTGAAATTCTTCCTAAAAAAATTCCAATAGGTGCAGATAATGCAATTAAATCCAATAAGTAAAAATTATTTATTTTAAATTTTTTACTAAAAATATATGTTGATATAATCACACCTATTAGCCCACCATGAAATGACATTCCTCCTTTCCAAATCATAAATACTTCTAATGGAAATTTTATGTAGTAGTCTATATTATAAAATATTATATATCCTAGTCTTCCTCCAACAATAATACCAATGATTAAATATGAGATAAGATTATCAAAATATTCAAAATATTTAGAATCCTTAATAATAAATTTTTTCACATAAATCCAAGCAAGAACTATTCCAAAAATATATGATAAAGAATACCATCTTAATTCAAATGAAAAAATTTCAAATGCAACTGGGTCAAAATTATTAATGAACATTGTATATTAATACTATAAATATCTAAAATATATAATTTTATTTAATAAGGAAATATATGAAAAAAACAAAATTCATATTTGAAAAATTAGCTAGATTGGTTGAACAAGGAATTACAAACTACAATGATATAAGTGACGAAATAATTAGTGTTTTAAAATCTAAAAGAGATGAAATTGTTTTTAAAATGAAGCTAACAAGTAAGGATGAAACAGATATTTTATCTAAGAGAATAGATAAATTAGAAAAAAAAATTGAAAATATAGAAAAAAGAAAGAAAACAAAATCTAGATTGGTAAGGAAATCTTAACTTTAAGTCCAGACATTTCAGACTCAGATAATTCAATACTTCCTCCATGAGATCTAATGATATCAGAAGCAATTGATAACCCAAGACCAACACTTGATCTTTCTTTGTTTCTACTTTTATCTACCTTATAGAAAGGTTTAAATACATTTTCCAATTCTGATGAAGGTATGCCTGGTCCATCATCTTCAATTAATATAATAAGGTTTTTTTTATAGATAAACTGTCTTATTTTTACAATTTCACCAAATTTTAAAGCATTATCTATTAAATTAGACAAACATCTTTGAATTAAACTTTTTCTACCATTAAAAATAATTTTATCATTTTGTTCAATTGAAATCTTATTTAAATTGTATTTTTTTACTAATGAATATATCAAATCTGCAAAATCAAATTTCTCATTTTTTTCAGTAAAGGTAGATTTTGAAAATTGTAAATATTCATTCAACATTTTTTCCATTTCATCAATATCATCTGATAATTTTTTTTTAACATCTTTATCTTTTATTATTTCCATCTGAAGCTTTATTCTAGTTAGTGGGGTTCTTAAATCATGGCTAATACCTGATAACATTTCAGATCTTTGATTTAAATGTCTTAATATACGTTTTCTCATTCTTTCAAATTCGTACCCAGCTTTTCTTATTTCTAGAGCCCCTGAAGGAGAATATTCTTCTACATTCTCTCCTCTTCCAAATCTTTCTGATGCTTCTGCAAGCTTTATTATTGGTCTAGTTTGGTTTTTTAAAAAAATAATTGCTATTCCTATCATTAAAAAGGCAGGGATTGTTATCCATAGTGCAAACAACCTAACCGATGAGTTTGTTAATCTTTCTCTTGGTATGAAGAATTGAAAATAACCATTTTTATATTTTACTTTTAAATCAATTAAATTCACATACGATGATGTATCAAAAAAATAAGTCAAATTTTGAGATTTTAATTCTCTTCTCAAAGATCTATCTATTGGGCTAAACCATCTTTCGTTATTAATTTTGGGAATATTTTTATTTTCCTCATATTTTATATTGAACTGCAGATAGTCTTTAAACATTACAATTATATAATCTTTATTATTCTCGTCATTATCATATGCATCAATAAAAGTTCTTACTTCATTGACAAGTGCTTTTGTCATTCCTTTATTTGTTTTAATCCACAAACTATCAAAAAATACTATTGATATTGTAACTTGAAGAATAATTATTGGTGTCGCCACAATCAACAAACCTCTATAAAATAATTGTTTAGGAAGGATTTTTTTGAGTAATTTACTCAATCCATAAAACATAACCTTCTCCTCTTAATGTTTGTAAATATTTTGGATTTTTTGGATCTATTTCAATTTTTTTTCTTAATCGGGTAATTACCACATCAATTGATCTCTCTTTATCTAACTTAATAATACTACCTATTTCTTCTCTCGAAAAAGTCTTTCCTGGAGAATTAATCATCACTTCTAAAATCGTTTTTTCTGTTGAATTTATTTTAAATTCAATTTTATTTTTGATTATTAAATGTTTATTTAAGTTAATCTCAATATTTCCAAAGCTAATAATTCTTTTTTTTGTATTTACCTTGGTTTTGTTTAAAATATTTTGAATCCTAAGAATTAATTCTTTAGGTTCAAATGGTTTTGGTAAATAATCATCAGCACCAACCTCTAATCCTTTAACTCTCTCTGAGGCTTCACCCTTAGCTGTAAGTAAAATTATCGGCGTATTTATTGTATTTTTGTTTTCAATTGTAAATTCTAACCCACTTTTTCCAGGCATCATTATATCTAAAATAATTAAATCAAACTTTATAACTTTTATTTTTTCATATGCATCTTCGGCGCTATTTGACGTAGATACCAAAAAGTTATTTTGATTTAAATATTGTTTTACTAAATCTCTAATTCCATCATCATCATCTACAACCAAAATATGAGCATTAAACTTTTTCATTTATAATTCTGTTTAAAACATTGTTAAAACATATTACTTCTTTTGAACTAGAATTTAAAAGTGCCTTGTAAATTCTTTTTCTTTGTATGCTAAAAATTTCATTAAATAATTTAATACCTTTTTCACTTAAATAAACATGTTTTAATCTTGTATCTTTTTTGTCTTTTTTAAAATCTATTACACCTATTTTTATTAAATCTTTTAAGACTCTATTTAAACTTTGTTTCGTTATCTTAAGTTTTTTAAGAAGTTCAGAAATTGTTATACCCTCATATAAAGATACTAAATTTATGACTTTGTGATGGGCAACACCAATTGAATATCGATCCAAGACTTTCTTTGCATCAGAGAAAGTTTCTCGATAACTCGTGGATATTTTTTCAATGAATTCTACAAGCTGATCGTCTTTGAGATATAAAAGTTCTTTCATAATTGGTAAGTTATATTGACATATTATAAATACAAAGATATTTTTTAATAAAATTTAAATCAAAATGATACCCTACGATAAA
>MDSW01031606.1_pt1 | contig 17924 bp, 18 predicted proteins | sample 811171 | NCBI WGS metagenome assembly MDSW01 (sample SAMN05326641, study PRJNA326480) | marine metagenome | isolation source: seawater | place: Atlantic Ocean: North West | collected 2012
AAAAATACGGAAAAATTATCAATATTACATCAATTGTTGGTCACACAGGAAATTTAGGCCAAGCTAATTACGCTGCATCAAAAGCAGGGATCATAGCTTTCTCAAAAAGCCTTGCTATTGAGTATGCAAAAAAAAATATTTGCATTAATTGTGTTTCACCCGGCTTCATAAAAACCGAGATGACTGATAAAATAAATGAGGAGTTTAAACAAAATTTGTTAAGCAAAATTCCATCTGGAAAACTAGGAAGCGGTGAAGACGTTTCAAATTGTGTAGCTTTCCTAGCATCCGATTTAGCTAACTACATTAATGGTGAAACCATACACGTTAATGGTGGAATGTATATGGCTTGACAATTCTTATGAATAATCTAATAAGAAAAATAAATATAATAGAAAGGAATTCATGTCTGAAGAAATAAAAGGTAAAATAAAAAAAATCGTTGCTGATCATTTAGGTATTGAGGAAGAAAAAGTTACAGAAGAGGCAAGTTTTATAGACGATTTAGGTGCTGATAGCTTAGATACTGTAGAGTTGGTAATGGCTTTTGAAGAGGAATTTGGTTCAGAAATATCGGACAGTGAGGCAGAAAAAATATTAACTGTGGGTGACGCGATCAAATTTATTGAGAGTAAAGCAAGTTAATTTTTACGCTATTTGAAAATAAAATTACTTATGACTCCGAACGGAGAAAATTTAATGGTGATTTTATCTTCTCCATCAGGAGTTGGAAAAACTACGATTACTAAAAAATTACAACAAAAATATCAAAATCTAAAAATTTCAATTTCACATACAACAAGACCACCAAGATCAAACGAGGTTGATGGGGTAGACTATAATTTTGTTACAAAAGAAAAATTTGAAGATTTGATAAAAAAAAATAAATTTTATGAATATGCAAAAATCTTTGGAAATTATTATGGGACATCCAAGAAAGATGTTGATCAAACCCTTCAAACAAATGACGTTATATTTGATATTGATTGGCAAGGAACAAAACAGTTATCGAGCTTTAAAAACTTAAATTTAATTAAGATTTATTTAATAACTGATAGCAAAGCAGAATTAAAAAAAAGGTTATTAAAAAGAGATCAAAATACTAAAGAAGAGGTAGAAAAAAGATTTAAATCATTCGATGAAGATGTACAGCATTGGAATGACTATGACTATATATTAATAAATAAAAACCTCGATATTTGCTTTAAACAAATAGAACAGATCATACTAAATAATAAATCTAAAAAATTTAATTTTTTTCGTAAAGCTCAGTAATTTCATAAAATCTTTCTGGAGAGACTTTTTCAGGTCTTAAGTTTAAATCTAATTTAGAGATTTTTTTAATTTTTTGATACGATAGTATCTCCTTAATTTTTTTGTTAATCATTTTCCTTCTATTAGAAAAAAGAATTTTTGTTATTTTCTCTAAATTTGAGATATTTTTTATATTAAAAATTTCATTTTTTTTTGTCTTAAAATGAATAATCATCGAGGTAACTTTTGGTTTTGGAAAGAAACAATTGGCAGAAACTAAAAACTTTTTTATGATTTTTAGGTTATAATTAGAAATAATAGTTAATCTGCCATAGTGTTTTGAAGGAAATTTAGCAACAATTTTTTCTCCTACTTCTTTTTGAAACATAAAAATTAAATCGCTAAATTTTGTCTCAAGTTTTTTATATTTAAGTATTTTCACTAATATTTGAGAAGAAACATTATAGGGTAAGTTTCCAATCAAAATATTTTTTTCTGTATTAATTTTTTTAAAATCTACTTTTAATATGTCAGCATTTATAATTTTAATATTTTTGATTAGAGAATATTTCTCGGATAAAAATTTTGTAAGTTGTTTATCTTTTTCTATAATTACTAAAGACTTAGGTTTTGCTTTTAATATTTCATCTGTGAGTGCACCTTTTCCTGGTCCAATCTCAATTACCATCTTTTTTTCAAGATTTAAAAGATTTAAAATTTTTTTAACTACATTTTTTTCAATTAAAAAGTTTTGCCCAAGTGATTTTTTTGGAAATATCATTTATTTAATTTATTTATATACTTGATACATTCTAATAAACTTTCTGGATTTGATTTTTTCTTTAAGATTTTATCTACAGCTACACCATGGTCTGGAGACACTCTCACATATTTGAGTCCCAAAGTTAAATTTATAGCTTTAAACTTATAAAGTGTTTTAAAAGGTGTTAGAATTTGATCATGATACATACCAATTATAATATCAAAATTTTTATAATCTTTAATAAAAACTGTATCACTAACAAGCGGGCCTTTTAAAAAAAAATTTTTTTTTCGAAGTTTATTTATAGCCGGTATGATAATTTTTTTTTCTTCAGAATTATTTTTTAGTTCAGCATTATGAGGATTTAATCCTAAAATTCCTATTTTCGGTTTTTTTTGATATAATTTTAAATACCATTTATTAATTGTTTCTATTTTAGATATAATAAGTTTTCTACTCAGCTTTTTAGTAATATTTTTAATATCTATATGTGTAGTTAACGGTGACACTATTAATTTTTCATTTTTTATAATCATTACTTCGGAGTCTTTTTTAATTTTACATTTTGATGCTAGAAGCTCTGTCACACCAATATTTTTTCTTCTTAGCAATCGTTTATCGATAGGACAATTTATTATACCTGCAATATTTTTATTTAATGCCAAATTATGTCCTAGATGTAATGATTCTAGAACATACTTTGAGGAATCTTTTTTTTCTATTTTAAATGGTTTTTTAAAATTAAGCTTTATATTTATTACTTTAAGTTTATTAGAATTATCTGATTTAAATATATCTTTAACAATAATTGGATTTATTTTGTAATTTAATAATTTGAACTGTTCTTTAATTAATTTAAAATTAGCTATTAAATAAATATTTTTTTTGATATTATTAGATAACTTTTTCCAACATTTAAAAATTATCTCTGAATTTATACTTCTTGGATCGCCTGCTATTATAATTATTTTTTTTTTCATTTATATTCAATTAAGTTATTATTTTTTAATTTTGATAAATGGCTATTTGAATATAAGTTAAATAGTTCATTTTGTTTTTGCTTTATTAAATTTTCAGTTAATTTTTTTTTATTTATATTATTATTTTGAACAAATCTCTTTGAATTTAACTTTAATATCAAAATACTATTTGTTTGCAATATGGGTTTGCTGATTTGGCCAGGATTTAAATCTTTAATGGCATCATTAATTTTTTTTGATAGTGCGTTAGAATTTATCCAGCCAATACTTCCTTTTTCAGCTGAAGAATTTGAAACACTGAATTTTAAAGCTGTATTTTCGAAACCATTATTTTTAATTTCATCATTTATTTCAGCAATTAACTGTTCATTTGGAACTTGATCACTCTGAAATACCTCTATTTCAGATAGATTTACTTCTTTATAACCGATATTAGATTTAAGTATTTTTTTAACTTCCGCTTCAATAATATTCTTGTCAATTTCTATTTTATTTGAATATTTATAATATATGAATTGTTGCCATTTAAGCTCTGTTTCTACTTCTTTCACCCATAAATTAAAATCTAAACCATTAATATTAAATTTATTTTTTAATTCTTGAGTATTATTTTTTGAAAAATTATTTATAACTGTGTTTATTCTTTGATTGCTTATTTTAAAATCAAACCTCTCTAATTCAATTTCTTTTAATTTAAATAGTATAAGATTCTCTAAAGTTCGTCCCTTCAATTTATTTATATTTTCTTGTGTAATTTCATTTCCAGCAATTATTAATGTGCTTAATATTTTATTTTTTACTTCAAAACTTGTAATAATTTTTTTATCAACTTTAACAATTATTTTATTTTTTATCTCTGATTTTAAATTATTGTTAAAAGAAAAAACAAAAATAAAAAAATAAATAAAAAAATAATATTTTTTCATTAGTCAAATTTTGGGCTATCCAAGCTTCCGAATGGTACAAGAGTAATTTTAAACATTAAAGAGTCCTCTGGATCCAACTCTGTATCTTTATAAAACTCTCTACGGTAAACCAATCCTGCTCTAAGACAATCATTAATGTATTCATAGCTTAGATTATAAAACTCTGAGGAGTCTGTAACTAAATTTCTTTTAGTTTTAAATGATAAAAGACCTTTATCTTTATTTTTAATATTTAATTCAGTTTTTAAATAGTCCTCATCCCCAATATGTTTATTTTCACTTAAATAATCGAAATTTAAATTTAAAGCTCCGTATTCGTATTTGGCCCCAAATTCATTATAGTTAAAGTCATTGTAATTTTGATCTATTGAAAAATTATAATTAAGTTTGAAATTCTCAGTTATATTAAAACTGCTAGATCCCACTAAATCAGAAAGTTTTTCATTTAAACTACTTTTATCTGCCATTTTTTTATTTTCTTTTTCATTTATTACCTGAGCTAATGAAAAATCAAATTTTGTGAGATTGTTATTTTTAATTTTATAGTCAAATCCTATTGTACTGGTAATACCTGTTTCGTAATTATTGATACTTGAAATTCTATTCATATCAAAAGCACTTGTAGGGGTTAATCTTGATCCACTTGTTTCTTGCCTCATGCTTCCAGGAGACAATCTTACAAGCATTTTAGGTTTAAAAAAATGTTTTGAATTTTCTCTAAATTTTTGAAAATTAATTTCTGATAAAAGTCCTAATGATCCAAATATTTCACTAGTAGAATCATCTTTATAAATATCAACATTCTTACTCTCATAATTTATATTTTTCAAATTAGCTAAAATTTTTGAGTTAAACATATTGTCGAAAAGATTTTCTTTTGACTCAAAATTAAAATCATTTACTAAAAAATTTGTTAATTTGTTAGTGTCATAATTATGTACTTTGTAATTTGCTTGAAATTCTAAACTTCCAATATTTTCTTTAGAAAATAAATTTTTATCTAGAGTTATCTCTGGTAAAATATACTCATATTTATCCTCATAACCTTCTATAAGCGTTTCATATATACTAGCATTTAATCCAAAAAACAGGTCTTCCCTTTGATGGGAAAAATTAATTGAGTTTTCTAAATTCTCAGTATTATAATCAACTAAATTTGAATCAATCTTATATAATTTAAGATATTTATCATTAGAAACTTTTTGAACATTAAATTCTAGAGTATTTTCATGATTGTTTTTATCTGTAAAATTATTAACAATCTTAGTAAAAAAATGTGATTTTCTTCCTTCTCTTTTTTTTGTGTTAGTTTTCTTATATCCTTCAGTATAACCAAAGTCAGTTAATAGATTAGAGTTTTTAAAAGCTTGATGATATTCACCTAAGAACAACGGGTTTTCAGAGACATAAAATTTATTTGTAAGAGTAAAATTTTTATCAGCGCCTAAATCAAAAAAATATGGAATCGAAATACCACCGCCTAAATTTTTAGAGTCTGAAAAAGAAGGAATTAAAAAACCAGATCTTCTTTTTACTGTCGGATCAGGATGAGATAGTCTTGGAAAATAAAATATTGGAAAATCATAAACCTTTATTATTGCATTATTGTAATAGATAGTCTTTTTTAAATTATCATGTAACATTTTCTTTGATTGAATTGTCCAAGGAGGACAGTCATCATTTTCTCTGAATTGGCATAAAGTAAAAACACTTTTATCAAAGCTGCTATTTTCTTTTGTTAGATTTATCGTGTTAGAAAAAACACGAGGATTATTTTTAGGGTTTATTTTAAACTCATCATCATTGAAATAAGCTTTTGAGTCAGTGCCTAATATTTCTTTTTTCTTTGTGTCAATAAAAACCTGAGTAAATTCATATTTATTTTTTCTTATGTCTTCAATTTCGATAAAACCTATTGACTTAAAAAGACTATTATTTATTGAATATTCGAAATTTTCTAAATTAATCAAATTTCCATCTTCGTCTTTTAAAATTGATTTTTTCTCAGACTTAATAACTTTATTTTTGTTGTCTAGAGTTAAATCTTCACCATTAATTGTGTATTTTTCAGCTGTTTCAACTTTTGTTTTTCCTATTGTTTTAAGCAATTCTTCTTTTTCGTAATACTCTACGTAATCAGCATTCATAAGATTATTTTTTTCATCTAAAATTGTAATATTATTTTTTAAAATTAAAAAACCCAAGTTCCTATCGTATTTTGCAAACTCTCCTTTTAACGTATTACCTTTAGTCTTAACAACAACATCATTTTTAAAAATTGAAACGTTTTGGTCTTTATCTAGTGTAATATTTTTTGCTGTAATTAAGAGATTTTCAGCGTGAGAGTTACTAAAAAAAAAAACTAAAAATATTAATAAAATTTTATTTTTCATTTATTTGTATCACCCCAATTAAAGTGAAAAAGCTTAAGGCAATTATAGGTGTCCATATAGATAAAATTAGAGGAATTCTGTCTGTTTTTCCAAGGGCTAATGACAGATCTTTTAAATAATAAATAATGACACTTAAGACGAGTCCTATAATTATAAAATTTAAATTTTCAGAATTTTTCATTGTGTGGAGAGTTAAAATTGAAGCTAATGCTGTCATCATGAATAAATAAAACGGCAAAGTCATCATAGAATGTAAACTTTGTTTAAGGAATTCTTGATTATATCCTTTGTTTATCATGCTTTTAAAATCTATTAAAATTTCTACAAAAGAAAAAGTATCTGAATTATTAAATAAATTGACTAATTTTTCATAATCATAAATTGATTTAATAAATAAGGTTTCTACTGTTGTTTCTTTGAAAATTCCGTCTTTGAAAACAATTATCTTCACATCTTTTAGTTCCCATTTATTTGACTCAATATTTGCTGTTTTAGAAAATATTTTTTTTTCTAATTTAAAATTTTTATTAAATTGGAAAATTTCTATTTCTGAAATTGTGAATTTATCGAGCTTTGTTGCAGTAACGATTCTCTCTTTATCGTTGAGTGATTCTTTTATCCATAAACCGTTTTTATTAAAAGTTACTAAATGATCAATATCTCTTGCATAACTAGATTTTGTTTTTTCGTAATATTTTATTAACGAAGATGTCATAGGATTTACTAAAAATAAAATTATCCAACCTAATAAAAAAGACGCAAAAGCTAAAATAAAAAAAATTTTTAAATTAGAATAACCGTAAACTTTCAAAGTAAGAAGTTCCTTATTATTTCTAATTTTTACCATAAACCAAATACTTGAAATAAAAATTATGAAGGGTGAAAGTTTTATCACTAAGCTTGGAACAAAAATACATGTCAATAATAAAGGAGTAAAAATACTTACATTCGCATATTTAAAAAATTCAACTTCTTCAAATAAATTCAAAATTATTCCGAAACAATAAATAGCTAAAGTTACTATCAAAAAGCACTTAAAATAATTTTTAAGAAGGTAGTTTAAAATCAAGTTATTCATTTTGTATTTTTAGAAAATTTATAGTGTAAGAGTGGATAGGTAAAACCCAATAAGATTAATGGTGATAAAAGATAAAATAATCTTAAAAAATTATTTGTTCCAGTATATTTTATTATTAGTTCAATAAAAATTAATATTATAAAGCTGTAAATTAAAATTGGTATCTTTTGAAAAAATAAATTTTGATTTTTTAATAACAAGAATGAACAAATTAAACACAATACAGGTATATAAGCAGGTAGTACTAGTCTTCTTACCAAAACAGGAATTATTTCTTTACTAGTTTCTTTTTTACAAAGATCTGGGTCTCCACTCTTTGTAAAACAATTCAATAATTTAATGGTGGATGTTTCCTGTAATTTTGGTTTTTTTATAACAGTCGTTGAAAGATCTTGTAGATTGATGTTTAATTGTTCGAATTTTATTACTTCAATTTTTTTTGATTTTTTATTTGAAATTATCTCACCATTTATCAAAAATAGACTTTTGCTTTCTACTATTCCTTTTTCCGCTATTATAGTTGTACTATTTAAATCTAAATCGCTCGAAGATATATTTTTTAAATTGTTACCATTATCGTGTAAAAAAATATTTTTTACCTCATTATTAACTTTTTCTTCAACAAAAAAAGTTAATCCTTTAAAAGAATCGTTAAATTGTTGTTGTCTGATAGTTGGCAGAAAAGAATTAAACTGACTTTGACTTATCATCTGTCTAGATTTGTTCAATGCCATTGGTGTTAAGTACACTGAAAAAATAAGATAAAGCAATATTGCCACAACTGAAGAAAGTAATAACAAATTTACAATAACTATTTTTTTTACACCTGTTGTCCATAGAATGACGAATTCTCTGTTATTTTCATGTTTAAAAATAAAAATGACTATTGATATTAAAAATGCTATTGGGAAAAACTTAGGCGCTATTCCAAAAATATTTAAAATTGAATATTTAAAATAAGTCGTTAGAGAATATCCATTTTCTACTATTAGATCTAAAAAATTTACAGCTCTTACAGTTAGCGCAATAAGCGAAAGACCTAATATTATAGTGAAAAATGTTTTGAAAATTTCAAAAAAATAATTATGATAAATTTTGTTTTGAAGCATTGTTGTATTTTGTATATAGATAATGCATTCATCATATAAATTCAATCAATGGTTTAATTTTGACAAATTTTACGTTGAAATCTAAGATTTTTGATCATATATACCATTCAACCCAATTTGGAAAAGAAAAATATGCCTATAAAAATAAACTATTCAAAAAAAACGTTGAATAAATCTTCATCAAACATTGTCCTGTTTGCTAACGAAAAATTTAATATCAATAGTTTGAAAAAAATTCTTTCTGTTTCTGAATTTTCATACATTAATGACCTACTTAAATCGAGTGATCTTAAAAAAAACATATTAGTTTTTGAAGTAAATTCAAAAAAAAAAATAATTCTAATATCTATAAAAAATAATTTAAAAACTTCAGATATTGAAAGTTTAGGAGCAGAGTTTTATGGACGCATTAATCATGGTAAAAACAGTGAATACTTTATCAACACTGACACTGTAACGATTAAAGAAAGAAATTTTACAAGTCATTTTTTACACGGACTTAAATTAAAATCTTATGAATTTAAAAAATATAAAACAAAAAAAAATACAAGATTAATTTCAATAAATATAATTGGAAATAAAAATAAACCTTCAACTCAAAATCAGATTAAATTTAAAGCTTTAGAAGAGGGAACTTTTTTTGCAAGAGATTTAGTTTCTGAACCTGGAAATGTTTTACATCCAGATGAATACGCTAGGAGACTTGGTGTGCTTAGAAAGGATGGTTTAAAAATAACTATCTACGATAAAAAAAAATTAAAGAAATTAGGTATGAACGCATTGTTAGGAGTTGGTATGGGTAGCATAAGAGGTTCATATCTAGTGACAATGGAATGGAATGGAGCTAAAAAAAATACTAAGCCTTTAGCTTTTGTTGGGAAAGGAGTAACTTTTGATACAGGCGGTTACTCATTAAAGCCTGCAAGATTTATGGAGGATATGACTTATGATATGGCAGGATCAGCAGCTGTTGTAGGTTTGATGAAGAGTTTAGCATTAAGGAAAGCAAAGATTAATGCTGTGGGAGTAGTAGGGTTAGTTGAGAATATGGTAAGTGGAGTAGCACAAAGGCCTGGAGATATAGTTAAATCTTATAGCGGCAAAACTATAGAAGTTTTAAATACTGATGCAGAAGGAAGGTTAGTTTTAGCTGACGCAATTACTTTTACTGAAAAAAAGTACAAACCAAAATTTATTATTGATTTAGCTACTTTGACTGGCGCCATAATAGTTTGTTTAGGATCTGAATACGCAGGACTTTTTTCTAATGATGATAAACTTTCTAAACAAATAATGATTGCTGGAGAGAAAGTAGAAGAAAAACTATGGAGAATGCCTCTTCATAAAAATTACGATAAACTTATGAATTCTAAAAATGCTGATATGCAAAATATTAATTATGTTGGAGGTGCCGGTTCAACAACAGCAGCTCAATTTTTACAGAGATTTATTATTAATAAGACACCTTGGGCTCATTTAGATATTGCTGGTATGGCTTTTTCAAAATATGGCGGAGCATTAAACTCAGGCGGAGCAACTGGTTTCGGAGTAAGGCTATTAAATCAACTTATAGAAGAAAATTATGAGTAAAGAGAGAACTTTATCAATAATAAAACCTGATGCTGTAGAAAGAAATCTGGTTGAAAATATCAAAAGTATTTTTATTAAAAATAATTTGATTATACAAGATAGTAAAAAAATACATATTACTAAAGACGAAGCTTCTGAATTTTATAAGGTTCATCAATCAAAACCATTTTACAACGAGTTATGTTCCTACCTTTCCTCTGGTCCGATAGTTGTTATGATACTTGAAGGTGAAAATGCTATAAAATCTAACAGAAAGTTAATGGGTGCAACTAACCCAAAAGAAGCCGAAGAAAATACAATCAGAAAACTTTATGGCATATCAATAGATAAAAATTCTGTTCATGGTTCAGACTCATTAGAAAATGCAAAAAAAGAAATAGAGTTTTTTTTTAAAAATTAGATATTTCTAAATACTTTTATTATAGCTTCAGGAAAAGCTTTATACTCTAAGTTTTGAGTTTTTTTCTTTAAAATCTGTTCATCATCACTATCATTAATAAAAAAAATTTTCTTTGTAATAGCATTACCGCCATCTAGTTTTTCATTCACAAAATGCACAGTACAGCCTGTTTTTATCTCTTTATTTTTTAACACCCTATTAAATGTATCTAAACCTTTGAATTTAGGTAGTAATGAAGGATGAATATTTATAATTTTCTTTTTATAATGGTTTACCAATTTGCTTGACACAATTTTCATATAGCCAGCTAGACAAATAAAAGAAATCTTATACTTTTTTAAATTTAAAAAAATTTTATTATCATATTCTCGAACTCTAGTATCAATATATATATAGGGTATTTTATATTTTTTTGCATAATCTATACCTTTAGCTTTTTTATTATTACTTATTATAAGGCTAATTTTTATTGGGAAGCTACTATCTCTTGAACGATAGATAAGATTTTTTAGATTTGAACCTTGTCCAGAAATAAAAACACAGGTGTTTTTTTTTACCATTTTAAATTATTTGATAAATTTACTTTCTTTTTATCTTTAGATATAAAGCCAATTTCATAAGGCATAAATTCTTTAGTAAATTTTTTTTTAATTTTAGGAATATTTTTTTTTGAGACAATTAAACAAAATCCAATTCCACAATTAAAAGTTTTCATCATTTCACTATCAGATACATTTTTACTCTTTAGCCATTTAAAAATTTTTACCACTTTGATCCTTGAGAGATCTATATTTACAGTTAAATTTTCAGGAATAGATCTTAATAAATTTTCAATTAAACCACCCCCCGTTATATGTGCGGCAGAATTAATTAGATTTTCATTAGTTAATTTTAAAATTTCACTAGAATAAATTTTTGTAGGTTTTAAAATTTCTTTTTTTAAATTTGAGGGAATTTTATTTTTTTTAAGGATAGATCTTACCAAAGAATATCCATTTGAGTGAATTCCATTAGATGGTATAGCTAAAATAATATTATTTTTTTTAACATTTTTTTTGCTAAGAATTTTTTTTTTGGAAACAATACCAACGCTAAAGCCTGCTAAATCAAATTTATTTTTTGAGTAAATTCCAGGCATCTCAGCTGTTTCACCCCCAATTAATTTGCAACCAGATATTTTACATCCTTTGAAAATACCTTTTAAAATTTTTTTTGTTTTATTTAAATCTAATTTACCTACAGCAATGTAGTCTAAAAAGAATAATGGCTTAGCACCTTGTACAATTAAATCATTTACACACATAGCAACTAAATCAATTCCAATAGTATCAAATTTTTTATATTTATTAGCTAAATCAATTTTTGTTCCGACACCATCAGTGCATGAAACTATTACAGGTTCTTTAATTTTAAGATTACTTATATCAAATAATGAACCAAAACCTCCGATTACATCTGGTTTGGAGACCCCATTCCTTTTTTTGACATCTTTTCTGGATAATTTAGATATATGTTTAACTAATTTATTTGCTAACGAAATGTTAACACCACTTTTTTTATAACTATTTTCAACTTTTTTCATTTATAAATTGGTAATTTAATTTTTATGAAATTGCACAAAAAAATAATAATTTTTATTTTAGTTGTTTTTTTTAAAACTGAAACTGTTTTTTCTGAAAATAACTTATTTAATGTTAATAATATTCAACTAGAAAAAAAAGACAAATTATCAAACAACGCTTTAGCAAATGATGCAATAAAAAAGGGGTTTAACCAATTAATTAAAAAAATCTTATTAAAAGAAGATATTAATAAATTGTCAGATTTAAGTTTACCCGCGATTAAACAACTTGTGACTTATTATCAAATTACAAATGTTTCAGATGAAGATAAAAAAGAAGAACTTGTAAATTTTAGTGTTACATTTGATAAAGAAAAACTTCATAATTTATTTTACAAAAGAGAAATATTATATTCTGAAATTTCAGACAAAGAAATTTACATATTACCTATATTTATTAAAGAAGGTGAAATTTTCATTTTTAATAATAATTATTTTTATAAGAGTTGGAATGATAATTATAAAAATGATTTAATAGAATTTATCCTGCCTTTAGAAAATATTGAGATTATCCAAAATATTAATACCTATAAAGATAATCTAATTAATTTAGATGTTAATAAACTATTTGAAGAATATTCAAATAAAAATTTAGCTTTTATTTTAATTGAAGACGGCAAAGTGAGTAATAAAATATATATAAAAACAGTTATACAAGGTAAAAAAGTATCTAAAAGTTTCGATGTTAAAAAGAAAAAATTATTAAATGAAAAATTTTATGAAAATATTACATCTGAAATACAAAAAGAATTAATAGATTTAGTAAAATCAAAGAATTTAATTGACGTCAGAACTCCATCTTTTTTAAATGTCAAATTAGATACAAATCGAAAAAGTAATTTAGTTGAATTAAAGTCTAGAATTGAAAATATCGACTCAATTGAAAATATTTATGTTCAAGAATTTAATAAAGATTATATGAATTTAAGAATAAAATATTTGGGAAAATTAGAAAAAATAATCAGTCTATTAAGAACAAAAAAAATTGATTTAAAATTGATAAACGAAAAATGGATAATTAGAACATTATAAAAAATGGATCAACTCATATTTAAATTTCCATTCTCAAAAAAATATTATGAACAAGACTTTTTTGTTTCAAATAATAATTTTTCTGCATATAAATTAATAGAAGGTTGGCCTACCTGGCCTGGCAAATGGCTTAATATTTTCGGAGCTTCCGGTTCAGGAAAAACTCATTTAGCAAAGATTTTAGAAAAAAAGATTAATAATATTAAATTAATTGACGCTAAAAATATTAGTGAAGAAACAATTAAAGAACTCAGTAACTTAGATTGTCTTATTATTGATAGTTTTGAAAATAACATTGAGGAAAAACTTTTTTATTCTATATTAAATCAATCCAAGCAGCTAGAAAATTATATATTAATAAATTCTGTTCCATCAATAAATACTGTTCAATTTAAATTAAAAGATCTTCAATCAAGAATAAATAGCTTTCTTTACTTTGGTATTGAGCTTCCAACTGATGAGTTGCTTAAGGTGATTATATCTAAAACATTCTCTGAAAAACAGATAAGTATTGATCCCAAAATATTAAACTTCATAGTAAATAATGTAGAGAGATCTTATGAAAAAATGTTCAAATTTCTTAAAGATGTTGACGATTTATCTTTATCTACTGGAAAATCTATCAATATTAATTTAATAAAAAAAGTATTAAATCGATGAATAAATATAGATCTCATAATTGCTCAGAACTCAGTGAAAAAGAAATTGATAAGAATGTTAATCTTTCTGGTTGGCTTCACAGAAAGAGAGATCATGGTAACTTATTATTTATCGATTTAAGAGATCACTACGGAATGACACAATGTGTTATTGAAAATAAAAATAATTTTTTTCCTCTTTTAGAAAAACTTAAACCAGAGTCTGTGCTAAACATTAAAGGAAAGGTTGTTAAAAGATCTAGTGGAACAGAAAATTTAGATTTGAAAACTGGAAAAATTGAAATTTCAATAGAATCCGTAGAAGTTTTATCAAGTGCAAAAGAATTACCAATGCCAGTTTTTGGTGAACAAGATTATCCTGAAGAAATAAGATTAAAATATAGATTTTTAGATCTTAGGAGAGATGAAATGCACAAGAATATAATTTTAAGATCAAAAGTAATTTCTTTTATAAGATCTGAAATGCTTAAATTGGGTTTCCTTGAATATCAGACACCAATACTAACATCCTCCAGCCCAGAAGGAGCGAGAGATTTTTTAGTTCCTAGCAGATTAAATCCTGGAAAGTTTTATGCTTTGCCTCAAGCACCTCAACAATTTAAACAATTAATTATGGTTTCTGGATTTGATAAATATTTTCAAATAGCACCATGTTTTAGGGATGAAGATGCTAGAGCAGATAGAAGTCCAGGTGAATTCTACCAATTAGATTTAGAAATGTCATTTGTAGAACAAGAGGATGTTTTTAATGTAGTAGAAAAATTACTAGTTAGTTTATTTAAAAATTTTACAACAAAAAAAAAAATTGACAATAAATTTCCAAGAATTACCTATCAAGAGTCTATGCAAAAATTCGGTACAGACAAACCAGATTTGCGAAATCCTCTAATTATTCATGAACTTTCCTATATCTTCAAAAGGGATGATGTAAAATTTGATATATTTAAAAAATTAGTAAAAACAGGTTCAATTGTAAGAGGAATAATAACAAAAAAAACCAAAGACAAACCAAGAAGTTTTTTTGACGGTATTGACAAATGGGCTAAAGATCAAGGCGCATCTGGTTTGGCGTATTTTACTTTTGAACAAGATAAAGAAATTAGGGGTAAAGGACCCGTCGGTAAATTTTTTAATGAGGACGCATTGAAAGAAATAATGAAAAATTGTAAAGCCGAAATAGGAGACAGTATTTTTCTGGCATGCGGAAAAGAAAAAGAAGTTGAGAAAATTTTATCTTTAGCAAGAGATAAAATTGCTAAAGATCTAAATATTATCGATTATGACCAATTTGCATTTTGCTGGATAGTTGATTATCCGATGTATGAGCTTGATGAACAATCTAAAAAAATTAAGTTTAGCCATAATCCTTTTTCCATGCCACAAGGTGATCTAGATAAAATAAACCTCGAAAAGCCCTTAGATATTAAAGCTTATCAATACGATATAGTTTGTAATGGAATTGAATTATCGTCTGGCGCTATAAGAAACCATATTCCAGAATTAATGTATAAATTATTTTCAGTTGCTGGATACAGTAAAAAAGACGTAGATGAAAAGTTTAGCGGAATGATAAATGCTTTTAGTTATGGTGCACCACCTCATGGAGGTATAGCACCAGGGATAGATAGAATTGTGATGTTGCTTGCAGGTAAGGAAAATATAAGAGAGGTAACATTGTTTCCAATGAACCAAAATGCTCAAGACTTAATGATGCAAGCTCCCTCAGAAGTAGATGAAAATCAACTTAAAGATTTAAGTATTAAAAAAGATATAAAAAAAATTAATTCTTAGTTTTAAGATTTATCCTTACGTCAGAAAGATCAACTAATTTCTCTTCGTAATTGCTTCTAACAAAACCTTTTGAAGTTATATTTTTTACGATTTTAAGAAATTTGTCATCTCCGTCCACTGCATTAACATTCTTTGTACTTACTATGGAAGGTGTGTGCGCCAATTCTTCCTTACCTAAATAAGAGATAGCTAGTTCTCTGAAAACATAGTCGAGAATTGATGACGCACTTAATATTCTATCGTTACCTATAACATTACCTGAAGGTTCAAACTTCGTATCTATAAAAGCATCAACATATTCCTCTAAAGGAACCCCATATTGCAATCCAAGTGAAATTGCTATTGCAAAATTATTCATCATTGCTTTAACAAGTTCGCCCTCTTTATTAGTATCAATGAAAATCTCTCCAATCTTGCCATCGTCATATTCTCCTGTATGAAGATAAACTTTATGATCTCCAATTTGTGCCTTTTGAATATATCCTTTACGTCTATCAGGCATTTTAAATCTTGCATTGTTTTTAATTTTTGATTGAATTGGTTTTTCTCTCAATTCGCCTTTAGTTTTTTTTACCTGTTCAGTAATATTTTGAGATAAATTTTTACCAAAATTATCATTAAAAGGCTTGTCATCTTTTTTAGCACCTATTTTTTTAGTCTTTCGATTATTAAGTTTAACATCAATAACCTCTACTTCTCCATCATTTCGCTGGTCAATTTTAGATAATTCAGTGTCGTCAAGGTCATTTAAAGTATGAACCGTCTTAAAAGTACAAGTATAATAAGTTTCAACAACAAATTTTTTCATAATATTTATGGAATCTCTTTATTTAGATATATATTAATTGTATAAAGTGTCTATTACTTAATAATACAATTAAGAATTGTGTGGATTTAAAATTTCTAATAAAAAAATGAAAATAATTTTTACTTGGTGGAACAAACAAACTTTTGGAACTTTTTTAAAGACCTTATTTTTTGGAAAATATATTGGCTCTGATGAATTTGGTAATAAGTATTATGAGAGCAAGAGAAAAGAAAGATGGGTTGTTTATGCAAATAATATTGAAGCTACAAAAATTACTTCAGAATGGTATTTATGGATGCATCATACTATCGATAAAATACCTAATAAAACTGACGCAAAATATTCATGGCAAAAAAAACATCAAGAAAATCAAACAGGTACCAATAATAGCTACAAACCAGTCAAGATAAGAAAAAATGAGATTAAAAAAAAATATGAAACTTGGAAATAAAATTTACTTAATATTATTTTTTTATTTTATTTTTACTAACATTGCCGATGTTGAAGAAAAAATAACTACTTCTCCTCTGATAAATGTAGAGCAAATTAAACCAAGTTTTGAGGAGCTAGATGAAGATGTTGAAAATATATTATCTAATCAAAATTTGAAAGAGAAAAAAGAAAAAGTAAATTTAAAATCTTCCCAAGCAATTTTAATTGGTCTCGATAAAATCACTGCAAAATCTTCAAAACTAATCGTAAATCTCAATAAGATTAAAAAGTTTGGGCCATTAGAAATTAAAATTTTAGAATGTGGTAAGATAAAAATGAACAATAGGATAGATAGTGTAGCCTATATGCAAGTGAAAGATTTGACTAAAAATGATAATGAACAAGTGTTCATATTTAATGGTTGGACATTTGCATCAGATCCAAGTTTAACTCCATTTGATCATGCGATTTATGATCTTCAATTAATAAATTGTAATAAAGCTTAGTAAAATTTTTCATTTCCTAACCAATTAGTGTCAAAATCTGAATTAATAAATTTTTTGTGGTTTAAAATCTTTTTATGCAAATCTATTGTGGTGTTAATTCCTTCTAAAACAAATTCATCAAGCGACCTTAACGTTCTTTGAATAGCTTCAGTTCTATTTCTTCCTTTGCAAATAACCTTAGCAATTAAACTGTCATAGTAAGGTGTAATTTTACAACCCTGAAATACTGAACCATCAACCCTAGTTCTAAAACCAGAGGGTTGATGGCAGACACTTATTATTCCTGGACTAGGTTGAAAATCTAAAGCTGGATTCTCGGCGTTTATTCTACATTCGATTGTGTGACCTCTAGGATTAATGTCACTTTGTTTTAAAGCAGTATTGCCAGTAAAAGCAATCCAAAGCTGCTCTTTAACTATATCAATGCCAGTTTGCACCTCTGTTACGGGGTGTTCAACTTGAACTCTTGTATTCATTTCTAAAAAATAAAATTTTCCATTTTCATAAATAAATTCAACTGTACCGGCACCTTCATAATTTATTTGTTCAACCATTTTTACAGTTTTTTCAAAAAGGTCTTCT
>MDSW01113898.1_pt1 | contig 17919 bp, 12 predicted proteins | sample 811171 | NCBI WGS metagenome assembly MDSW01 (sample SAMN05326641, study PRJNA326480) | marine metagenome | isolation source: seawater | place: Atlantic Ocean: North West | collected 2012
TATTCCATATATTGATAAAAAGTACCGAACCGCAAAGTTCATCATTGGTGTGGGGCACGATTTTACGGCCAATTTTTTAAATTATTATCTCTTTAAAGATCCGCCGTTGCTGAATGGTTATATAAATCTAAGTCCAGATATGGCTCCTATGATGGAAGAGCGCCTTGTGGAACGCATTCCACAAATTCCCGGAAAAATATTCTATTATTTGGCTACGGGAACTGACGATATTAAAGGCTTGATGGAATCTACCCAAGACCTTAACAACCAATTAAACGGTTTGAAAAGCAAATCCTTCAATTATTATTATGATAATTTTGATGGTGCTACCCACTATTCTTTGGGTGGTCGTGGCATTCCGAATGCTTTGGAAAAAATATTTTCGGTTTATAGACCAATTAGCAAAAAGGAATACACTGAAGTTTTATTGAAATTGGATACGCCAATTAGCCAATATCTGCTTGATAAATATAAGGTAATAGAGGATCTTTTTGGCATTACAAACAACATTCGCGTTAATGATTTTATAGCTACGGCCACTGCTTCAGAAAAACGAAACCAATGGGAATCTTTGCGAGAGATTGCAACCTTGGCAAAAAGACAATATCCAGATACGGTATTGGGAGATTATTATTTGGGACGTTATTACGAAGAAACCGGCGAGCCCAAAAAAGCCATGAAAATCTTTCAAGGAGCCTACGATAAAGAAGAGGTAGATTTTATAACCATTGATAAATTATTGGACAAAGCAGACAAAATAAAAGATGATTTTGGGTATTAACCTCAAAGCTCTTTAATAACATTTTTGTGCAAATATGCCCAATTGGTTAAGGCATTGGTAGTGGTATTTTCAATTTCCAGTTTCATAATTATATTGCTTCGATGCTTTTCTACCGTGCGGATTGAAATGAAAAGTTGTTCCGCAATTTCGCTGCTACTCATTTGTTCTGCTACTAACTTTAAAATCGTTTTTTCAGAAGAGGTTAAATGCTTTATTTTTTTTAAATCTTCTGAAACGGTTGCTAATGAAGAGGCGGCAAACGAGCGGCTAAAGCATACATCATTATTTAAAACACATTGAATACAATCTTCAATTTCAGAAAATGAGTCTTCCTTCAGAAGATAACCATTTATTTGAAGTGCTTTGGCCTGGGATAGGTAGTCATTCTCTTTATGAAAGGATAAGATTATAAACTTAGTGTCAACCTTCTTTTGTTTGGCCATTTTTATAACTTCAAAACCCGTTAAAAGTGGCATATCAATGTCAAGAAGAGCTATGGTTGGATTATGTGTTAAAATAAGCTCCAGTGCCTGCATGCCATTGGCCGCTTGGCCCAAAACATTATAGTTATTTGCCTGTAGCTCATCAAGCAGTCCTTTTAAAATCATAGGATGGTCATCTGCAATAACAACGGAAATTTTACTCTTTTCAAGCATTTATATCGGGATAATTAGCGTTATGGTTGTTCCTTTATTGATTTGACTTTTTATATCAATTTTTGAGTGTAAAATTTTTGCGCGTTCCATTAAAGTTTTCATCCCGAGGCTAGTACTGATCTTTACTTTTTCCGAAATTTCAAAGCCTTTTCCATTGTCTGCAATAGTAGCTTCAATGGTATGGCCCTTTTTTTCAATTGTAACCGAAGCGGCTTTGGCTTCGGCATGCTTCACCATGTTGTTTAAAGTTTCCTGAATAATCCTATACAAATGTAATGATGCCTCTCTACTTAACAAAGCATCTATATCATCAATTTCATGGGTAAAAAAAATATTTGTGTTAGAGTCCACTTCATCAACCATATTCCGAATGGCAGCCGTGGGACCCAAACGTTCCAGTGTTGCAGGATGAAGACCTCTCGAAATTGCACGTAGTTCTTCCAAAGTATTAGCCGCTAAAAACTCCATTTCTTGGTTGCCGTTTGTTTTGGTTTTTTTTGTGAGCAGCATCAATTTTTGTCCAACGCTATCGTGAAGCTCGCGCGCCACACGCGTACGTTCTTCTTCTTGCGATTTTATGAGATTGTGGGTATATGCTTCATTTCTTTTTTGTTCTGCTTTGTTTTTGAAATAATAAAATAAAAAAACACTTAATGATGAAACAGATAATAAAGAAACCCAAAAAAACCAAGTTTTCCAAAACGGAACAGTTATCACAAATGCATATTGAAACGGTTGGTTTTGCCATACACCATCACCATTATCCGCAATAAACTCAAAAGTATAGTCACCTGGCGGAAGATAAGAAAACACTGCGATAGGGTCTTTTGTAGGTTGGGTCCATTCATTTCCATCCCGAAGTCCTTTCATTCTATATTTATAGTGAACGTTTTCTGGGTTGGTGAACGTTATCGCTTCCATTGAAAAGCTTAAATAGTTTTTTTGATGCGGAAGAACAATGCCATTGCCGGTTTTGTAAAGACTATCCTCTAAAGGTTCTGAGAACAGAAGAATTTCCGAAAGATCAAGTTTTGGAGGCTGCGAATTTGGAAGATATGTTTTTTCATCAAAAGCGAGCATCCCGCTGAGGGAAGTGGCCAAAATGGTTTTGTCTTCGGTAATTAAAAGCGAATTGAAATCTATGTCATTTTCCAAAAAATGTGACACAGTGGTATATTTTTTTGACACAATGCTATCTTTTTGCAACAAAAGTTCCAAATCAACTTTCAGCAACATGTCTCTGCCCGCCAACCATAAATTTTTTCCATCACCCTTCAATGCCCGAAATTGTTTTAAGGAGGCAAATCGATTCATCTCAAAAGTCTGAATTTTAAAATGCTCGTTCTGAAGTGTTATGTGGTATAATTTTTTTTCGTTTCCAGCCAGTACTTCATTTGCATTAATGGTATCCAAGCTTCTAAGGTCATTGTGCAAATTGGGATGAAGTCCAGGAATGGTATCTGTTTTTCTATCATTCATTTGAAACAGACCGCCTATTTTGCCAAGTATATACCGATCTGCGATAGGCACAATGGTTATAGCTCTTCGAGATTTTATAAAATAGATTGAATCTTTTGTCAAAACTTTAATTTTATCGGTACCAAAAAGAAAAGTTTTATTCTGCTTTTCGAACAATAGATTATAATCGCCCTCATCTATTAATCTGGGCCTAGGGTTGCTCTTTGCATGCTCAAAAACTGCTGTTTCTGTAGTATAGAGAAGGTTATCATTTGGTGTAACAAATAGATTCTTTATTGCACCACTTTTAGTGATGGGCCGAATTTTCTTGTGTTTATCTAATGCAAACACACCGTCATTTGTGGCCATGAGCAATTCCCCGTCCCATTCCACAATTGCATTTACAGATTTGGACGGCAACCCCTGTGTGTCATCATAAATTTTGAAAGCCATATCCCTGAACCGTATAATACCTTCGCCATAACTGGTCATCCAGTAATTGCCTTCAGTATCTTTAATCATTCGGTAAATGTATTTGGAAGGAAGACCTTGTGCTTCATTAATGACCTCTAAATCTCCCGTTTGCTTATTGAATATTCCAAAGCCATTGCCTTCAAAACTTAAAAAGAGCTCGTTTTCATTTTCTTCGAGAATTCCATAAACACGGTTTTCGTCAAAATCCTCTTGTTTGAATTTATATTTTGTAAGCTTCCCGTTTGATATTTTATATAATTCGCCATAAGCTCCCACCCAAACATCCTTTTTACCATCCACAAAAACTGAATAGCAAATGTTGTTTATCCCGTCTTTTTCATTGTAAATGTTTTCAATTTTTAGTGGATTAAGTGACATTTTAAAAATTCCCCTATTAGATGAAGCTATATATAGAGTATTGTCATCATGCCAATCTGCACTTTGAAACCCTGAGATTTGGTTTTCCTCAGTTCCTTTTAGCAAATACTCCAGCTTTCCGTTTTTGTAGGTCACTATGCCTTTTACGAAAATGATATAAATAGTGCCGTCGCTACCTTCCAAAATATAGGTAGCACTTCCCAAAAAGTCAAAATCAACGCCTTTCGGATTCGTGATTTTTCCGTTTTCAATAATGCTTACACCATTATCCAGTGTGCCAGCCCAAATACGACCCTTGCTATCCTCAAAAATGCTGAAAACAATATTGGAAGCTAAGCCGTCTTCCGTAGTGTAGTTTTTAAAAGTTTTTCCGTTAAAACAACTTATTCCGCCAGTAGTACTTACCCAAATTTTGTTATTGCTATCTTGTATTATAGCAAAGGTTTCGTTATTTACCAGCCCTTCTTCCGTTTTATATTTTTTAAATTGGTATCGTTGTGCGGTGGAAACCAACGAACAAAAACACAATAAAAAAAATGTGAGGAATAAGCGTTTCATTTAGCGAAGGTTTGTAGCGTAAATATATTTATTTTAGCGGAACTATTATGGCCAAAACAAAGACAACATTTTTCTGCCAAAACTGTGGCGCGCAATATGCCAAATGGCAAGGGCAGTGTAACTCTTGTAAAGAATGGAACACCATTGCCGAGGAAGTAATCCAAAAAGCTGAAAAGGTGAGTTGGAAAGCTTCCGAAGGTACCTCCAAAAGAGTTGCGAAACCACAGCGTATTTCTGAAATTTCAACCCAAGCCGAAGCACGTTTAAATACAAAAAACAACGAATTGAACCGCGTGCTCGGTGGCGGATTGGTTCCAGGCTCATTAACGCTTTTGGGCGGCGAACCCGGAATTGGGAAGAGTACGTTGATGCTTCAAATTGCGCTGCAGCTGCCCTATAAAACGCTGTATGTTTCGGGTGAAGAAAGTGCCCAGCAAATTAAAATGCGGGCGGAACGAATTCAGCCCATTTCTGAAAACTGTTTCATTTTGACCGAAACAAAAACGCAAAATATTTTCAGAAATATCGAAGAGATTGAACCAGATATTGTGGTGATTGATTCCATCCAAACCTTGCACACAGATTATATTGAAAGTACTGCCGGAAGCATTTCCCAGATTCGTGAAACTACCGCCGAGCTTATAAAGTTTGCAAAGGAAACCGCAACGCCAGTAATTTTAATCGGCCACATCACCAAGGATGGAAACATCGCCGGCCCAAAAATTTTGGAACATATGGTCGATACGGTGCTGCAATTTGAGGGCGACCGCAACCATATTTACAGAATCCTGCGTGCCAACAAAAACCGTTTTGGAAGTACCAACGAATTGGGAATTTACGAAATGCAGGGCAGTGGTTTAAGAGAAGTTTCAAACCCTTCCGAAATTTTGATTTCAAAAAATGACGAAGATTTAAGCGGAACCGCTATTTCCGCAACTTTGGAAGGCATGCGCCCGTTGATGATAGAAATTCAAGCCCTGGTGAGCAGCGCCGTTTACGGTACGCCACAGCGCAGTGCCACCGGGTATAACGCAAAACGGTTGAATATGATTCTTGCCGTTTTGGAAAAACGGGCAGGTTTCAAACTTGGCGCAAAAGATGTTTTTCTGAATGTTACCGGAGGAATTACCGTTGACGATCCCGCAATCGATTTGGCAGTAGTTGCCGCCGTGCTTTCCTCCAATATTGATATTGCAATAGACAAGCGACTTTGCTTTGCTGCAGAGATAGGTCTGGCAGGTGAAGTGCGCCCCGTTACCCGAGTGGAACAACGTATTTTGGAAGCCGAAAAACTTGGGTTTACTTCCATCGTTATTTCAAAATATTGCAAAATTCCGAAGCAAAACTTCCACATTAACATCATAAAAGTGGCAAAAGTGCACGATGTGGTGCACCATCTTTTTGGTTAATTGTGGTATAATTTCTGCTACTTTAGCACTGCTATGAATTTGAGATTTTACTTAAATATTTTCCTTTTTGGAATGGTGTTTATGGGCTGCAAGCAAGTGCGCAAAGCGGCCGATGTAATCGTGCAACCAACAGCAAGGGAGGTTTACGAACGCAACTTTTCAAAGAACGATTCATTGTTACTTCGATGGAAAAATGCCTTTGAAACCGCAAAGCGCGATAGTATTCAAATTACGTTGCCGTATTCTGAAAGCGGTGTTTTTTCTGAAGAAAATTTCAACGTTTACAGCTATGACGTTCAGTTGAAAGAAGGCGAACGGATTGTGGTTGAGGTTGAGAAACAGCCCGATTCCGCCTTGGTATTTGTTGACCTTTTTCAAGCGAAAACCGATTCATTGAAATCTTTCAAACTTTTAAAATCTTCCGAAGACAAAAAAGCATTTATTTCACAGGAAATTGAAGCCTCCGGTTTTTATAAAGTTATCGTCCAGCCACAAATGAAACTGCAGTTTCCTTTTGTGCTGAAAATTTATACGGAACCTATCTATGCGTTTCCGGTGAGCGGAGCAAATAATAAAAACATTCAAAGTTTTTGGGCAGATCCGCGCGATGCCGGTAGCCGCTCCCACGAGGGTGTCGATATTTTTGCCGATCGTGGCACGTCCGTGGTTGCGGTTACTGACGGTATCATTAGTTCGGCGGGCGAACGCGGTCTCGGCGGCAAACAGGTTTGGCTGCGCGATGGGCTTTTCGGAAAAACTATTTATTACGCGCACTTGGATAGTATTGCGGTTTCCGAAGGGAAGAGGGTAAAGATTGGCGATACCCTTGGTTTTGTTGGCAATACGGGCAATGCAAAAACTACGGCGCCCCATCTTCACTTTGGAATTTATAAATCGAAAGGCGCCATAAACCCGTTATCGTTTATCAAAAAAACCGAAATACAGCCCAGTGAAAAACCGTCGGCCATTGTAAAGGCGATAAGTTTAAGAAACCGTGCAGATGTTCACAAGGGTCCTGCTTCGGTATTTGAACAATTTGGAAGTTTGAAAAAGAACGACACCATCATAGTTTTGGGCAAAAACCAAAAGTGGTTCCACATTCAAACTGCTGACAGCCTGAAAGGCTACGTAAATGAAACCGTGATAAAACCGCTTCCTCCAAATTAACTTTTTTTTAGCCTTAAGAAAACCGCATAATGGTATCTTTAGAAGTCAATTCTAAAAAAACTGCTATGTCCTTCTTTTCAAAAATAAAACAGACTATAAGCTTAATGCAGGATATCGATCTGGATGCGTTGGGGAAACTTTCGCAAAAAGTAGATCTTTCTGAAATTATGAAAACCGTGGGCGAACTCGACGATCGGCAACTTGCGGGTTTGATGCGAATGCTGAAACACAAAGGTGGAAAAAAAGGGCAGCACAAACTGCCGCCTATTGATGGCGATTTTTATGATATGGCGCTGAAACTAACTCCCCAGCAACGCGAACTTCAGATAAAAGTGCGGAATTTTATGGAGGACGAAATAAAACCGATAGCAAATGAATACTGGAACAAAGCCGAATTTCCCTTTCAGATTATTCCAAAAATGGCTGAATTGAACATTTGCGGCCTAACCTATGAAGGCTACGGCACACCTTACGAAACTTACGTTATGGAAGGCATTATCGCGATGGAACTGGCGCGGGTCGATGTTTCCATTTCTACCTTTTTTGGAGTGCACAGTGGTTTGGCTATGGGTTCCATCTACATCTGCGGCAGCGAGGAGCAAAAACAGGAATGGCTCCCTAAAATGGCAAAAATGGAGCTAATAGGAGCCTTCGGGCTTACCGAACCCGACGTAGGCTCTGCCGTAGCGGGAGGCTTGGGAACTACGTGCAGACAGGAAGGCGACGAATGGGTTTTAAACGGACAGAAAAAATGGATTGGGAATGCAACATTTGCAGACGTTACAATAATTTGGGCGCGCGATGAGGCTTCCGATCAAGTGAAAGGATTTTTGGTTAGAAAAGGAAATCTGGGTTTTAAGGCCGAAAAGATTGAAAATAAAATGGCGCTTCGAACTGTGCAAAACGCTTTAATTACAATGACGGATTGTCGGATTCCCGAAAGTGATAGGCTTCAAAATTGTGACTCTTTTAAAGATACCGCCAAAGTACTTCGGATGACGCGAGCCGGAGTAGCTTGGCAAGCCGTGGGCTGCGCAAGGGGCGCTTATGAAGCTGCGGTGAAATACACCAAAAAGCGCGAACAGTTTGGAAAACCCATTGCTTCATTTCAATTGGTTCAAAATCATTTGGTTGAAATGGTTTCCAATCTTACAGCGATGCAAACCTTGTGTTTTCGTCTTTCCGAATTACAGGATGAAGGCTTGCTTACCGATGAACATGCATCTTTGGCTAAAGTATTTTGCAGTATGCGAACCCGCGATGTGGTAAGCCAAGCCCGAGAGGTTATGGGCGGCAACGGAATACTCTTGGAATACGATGTAGCCCGTTTTGTTGCAGACGCTGAAGCAATATACAGTTACGAGGGCACCAAAGAAATCAACTCGTTGATTGTTGGTCGTGCTATTACGGGTTATAGCGCGTTTGTTTAAGGCGCTGGATTCGGAATTTGGTTGTGGATAACATCAATCTCCTTTAAAATTTCTTTGGAAAGGGTTACATTGATGCTTTCAATATTTTCTGCAAGTTGCTCGATGGAAGTGGCGCCAATAATTGGCGCGGTTACAAATTTCTTTTGAAGAATAAAAGCCAGTGCCAGCTGTGCAAAACGGAGGTTGTGCTTTTTGGCGATTTCAAAATATTTCTCGGTAGCATCCACTGCGGGTTTGCTGCTGTAGCGCGTGTATTGTTTGAATTGGTTAATCCGTGAATTTTCATCAGCACTTCCATCCAAATATTTTCCACTGAGCGTTCCAAATCCCAAGGGCGAATAGGGCAAATACCCAATATTTTCCCGCTGAAGTATTTCACTTAAACCTATTTCATCTTTCCGATTCACCAAATTATAAGGATTTTGAACTGAAACAATTTTCAACTTTCCTTTTCGGGATTCTTCCATACAGCGCATAACTCCGTAAGGGGTTTCGTTTGAAAGTCCGATGTGGCGGATTTTTCCCGTTTTTACAAAACTTTCCAAATCATTTAAAACTTCAGCAAAATTATCGCTCCAACTTTCATCTTGTTTATGGGTATAATCACGCTGCCCAAAATAATTGGTATTGCGCTCCGGCCAGTGAAGTTGATATAAATCGATATATTCGGTTTGTAATCTTTTTAGACTTTTATGAAGCGCATCTTCCAAAGATTTTTTGCTGAAATCCAACGGTTGGCGAATGTGGTCCATCGAACGGCTCGGGCCCGCAATCTTTGAAGTGATAACTAACTCTTCGCGATTCTTCTTTTTTGCAAGCCAATTACCAATATAAGTTTCCGTTCTTCCCTGTGTTTTTGGGTTTGCGGGTACGGGATACATTTCAGCACAGTCAATAAAATTGATGCCTTTTTCAATGGCGAAATTTAACTGTTCATGGGCTTGGGCTTCGGTGTTTTGCTGGCCCCAAGTCATGGTGCCGAGGCAGAGTTTGCTGATTTTTAAATCTGTATTTGGGAGGGTTGTATACTTCATTTTTAAAATTCAAGTTCCACCAAATGCGGGCAGTGGTCGCTGTGCATGGCATCGGGCAATATTACGGCGCGTTTTAAATTATCCAGTAGCGGTTCCGAGACCAAATTATAATCTATCCGCCAACCTTTGTTATTGTTTCGGGCATTGGCACGGTAGCTCCACCAAGTATAATTGTGTGGTTCTTTATTGAAATGGCGAAAACTGTCAATAAACCCACTTTTCATAAACCCATCCAGCCATTCTCTTTCTACTGGCAAAAATCCGGAAACATTTTTATTGCGAACTGGGTCGTGAATATCTATGGCTTCGTGACAAATGTTGTAATCTCCACAAATAACCAAGTTTGGTATTTCTTTTTTCAGACTGTTAATATATTTCTGAAAATCTGCCATATAGGTAAGTTTATGCTCCAAACGGTCAATATTTGTGCCACTTGGCAAATACAGGCTCATTACCGAAACATTATCAAAATCCACACGGATGTTTCTTCCTTCGGCGTCCATATATTCTATGCCGGTGCCGTATTCTATATGGTTCGGTTTAATTTTTGAAAGGATTGCCACTCCACTGTAACCCTTTTTTACGGCACTGTACCAATAATGATAGGGGTAACCTGCTTTTTCAATTTCCTCGATTTCCACTTGGTCAAAATTGGCTTTGGTTTCCTGAAGGCAGATAACATCTGGGTTTGCGGCTTTCAGCCAATCAATAAAACCTTTGCGCATCGCGGCGCGAATTCCGTTTACGTTGTATGAAATGATTTTCATTGTAAGTAGCGTTTATTAAAGGCCACTAAGTTAATTAACATTGTATTTTTACACAGCCCACGCCCGTAAAGATTTTCATAATATATTCACAAAATATAATCGGCTACATTAAGTTATATTGGTAATGAAGTTATACCTGTCTGTTTTTCTTTTTTTTATTGTGGCCGCTGGCTATGCGCAGGATATTACTTCCAACTATAAAGTGAAAAAAGTTGCTTTAAGGGATACCGTGGTTTTGGACAGCGCGGGCATCAACCCAAAACGTTTCGTAATTCTTGATAGGGGAGGAAACTCACCCGATCCTTTCAGTTATCGGATAGATTTCAAAAAAGGAACTATTATTTTTTCTGAAGAATTACAGCAACAAAACGATTCACTCACCATTCAATATTTGCAGTATCCGGAATTTTTAACTCGGGAATATTTCGCCCTCGATCCAAAAATTATTGTGGAAAATACGGGCCAAATAGAGAAGCTTTACTCTTTGGACGAAAGCAATACTAAAAATACATTTACACCTTTTGAGGGGTTGAATACTTCCGGTAGTATTTCGCGCGGCATTACTATTGGCAACAATCAAAATGCGGTGGTGAACAGCGAACTCGATCTTCAGATTACAGGAAAATTGAGCGAAAAGGTTTCCATTCGGGCATCAATTCAGGACGCCAATATTCCCACACAGGAAGGCGGCTATTCCCAAAGTTTGAATGAGTTTGACCAAATTTTCATCGAACTTTTTGGCGAAAACTGGAACATCCGCGCTGGTGATATTGACTTGCAGAACAGCAATAGTTATTTCGGCCGATTTACAAAAAAAGTACAGGGAATCTCGCTTGGCGGAACTTTTAACAACGAAGACGGTTCCAAAATTTCAGCTTTTGCTTCCGGCGCTTTGGTGCGCGGCGTATTTTCAAAAAGTGAATTTGTTGGGCAGGAAGGCAACCAAGGACCGTATAAATTGGTCGGTCCCAATGGCGAACTTTACATTTTGGTGGTTTCGGGAAGCGAGCGGGTTTACGTTAACGGACTGCTTTTGCAGCGAGGAGAAAACGAAGATTATGTAATTGATTATAACGCTGGGGAAATAAAATTCAACCCGACGTATCCGATAACCAGCAATATGCGCATTTCGGTAGAATATCAATATACCGATAGAAGCTACACCCGTTTCATCGGCTACGGCGGCGGAAATTATACCAGTGAAAATTTGGATTTGGGCGTGTATGTATATTCTGAAAATGATGCCAAAAATCAACCCTTGCAACAAAATCTTTCCGAGGAACAAGTGGCTATTTTACAGGCCGCCGGTGATGATCGGGAGCTGATGAACGCGCCTTCGGCAGTGCCCGACACCTATTCCGAAAATAAAATTCTCTATAAAAAGGAAATTGTTAACGGTGAAGAAGTTTTCGTTTTTTCAAGCAATCCAGATGATGAACTTTTCAGTGTGCGGTTTTCATTGGTGGGCCCCAATAACGGCGATTATGTGATTAGTGAGACTAACGCCATCAGCCGAATTTTTGAATATGTAGCGCCAGTAAATGGTGTGCCCCAAGGAAATTATGCGCCCGTTATTAGGCTAAATGCACCCATAAAATTACAAGTGGGCGGTGTAAACGGAAGTTTTCACCCTTCGGAAAAGACGCGTATCGATTTTGAGGTTGCGGGCAGCCAAAACGACCTCAACCTTTTTAGTGATATTGACGACAACAATAATGATGGTTTCGCGGGAAGACTGGCCTTTAAACAACGTTTGTTGACCACCGCCGATACTTTAAAAATCGATGGTTTCGGCTCATTGGACTTTGTCCAAAAAGATTTTAGAACCATTGAAAGGCTTTACAATATTGAATTTAACCGCGATTGGAACCTTATCAATCCTATGGGCAATCAGAGTTTTGTGATTTCGGGTATTGAGGTTTCACATCCAAAAATTGGTGGCGGAAGGTATGAATTCCAAAATTTGAATTATTCTGAAAATTTCAACGGTACGCGGCACGTGATTTCTTCAGCAATAAAACTTAAAAACTTGCGATTGCAGACCTACGGCAGTTTTCTGAACAGCAAAGCCGATTCCATTTCCTCCAAATTTATCAGACTGAACAACACGACTACCTATTCTTTTGAAAAGGCATGGGTGGGCGGCAAAGTGGCTATGGAAGACAACCAGATTAAGGATGTTTCCCGCGATAGCATTTCGCCCATCAGCCAGAAATTCGCGGCATTCGAGGCTTTTTCTGGCATTGGCGACAGTACGAAGGTTTTTGTTGAGGCGGGCTATCAGTTTCGGGTGAATGACAGCGTTCGGAACAATATGCTGCAAAAGGTAAATTCATCGAACACCTATTATTTAAAATCGCGACTAATAAATACTGAAAACACGCAGCTTTCGGCCTTTGCAAATTACAGAACGCTGAAATACGAACCCAATTCGGGAACGGGTATTGACCCAAACGATACGCTGCCCGTAACCATCGACAAGCGGGAGACCGAACGTTCGCTCAACTCGCGCATTATTTACAACCAAGCACTGTTTGACGGCGGAATTCGTTTAAATACCGCATTGGAGTCCAACAACGGAGTGATTCCGCAGCAGGAATTTACCTATGTAAAAACCGAGTCGGGGCAGGGCGTTTACACTTGGATTGATTACAACAACAACGGCATTCAGGAATTGGAGGAATTTGAAGTGGCGCAGTTTCAGGACCAAGCCGAATATATTCGGGTGTTGCTTCCCAATCAGGTTTTTTTGAAGATTAGGCAGAATAAGTTCAGTCAAATCCTTACGTTGAATCCACAAAACTGGTCAAATAAAGAAGGGTTTAGAAATGTGCTTTCGCATTTTTACAATCAAACCTCTTATGTTTTGGACCGAAAAGTAAAGCGGAAAAATGACGGTTTCAACATTAACCCATTTGAAGATGGCGGCGATGACCAATTGGGGCTTACGCTGAATTTTCGCAACGCTTTATTTTTTAACCGAGGAAAACAGCATTTCACTACAAGCTATACTTTTATATCTACTTCGGCAGATAATCTGCTCGCTGTGGGTTTACAGCGAAATAATTTGAAAAGCCATCAGTTTAACTTCAACCATAAATTTTGGGAAAGCTGGTTGTTGAATTTAAAGGGCGCAACGGGCAGCAATGAAAGCCTTTCGGAAAATTTTGCCAATAGAAATTACCGTCTCGATTCCTATGAATTCAATCCAAAAATTTCCTATTTATTGAGCCAACAAACGCGATTTGATGTTTTTTATGAATTTGCAAACCAAGACAACCAATTGGGCGAGATGGAAAAGTTGAACCAGCAAACAGTAGGTTTTTCTTTCGCATATACCAACGCTGAAAAAATTTCGATAAATGGGGAATTCAATTATATCGATAATAAATTTGAGGGCAGTCCTTTTTCGCCAGTGGCATACCAAATGTTGGAAGGCTTGCAACCCGGCACTAATTTTACATGGCGCTTGCTTTTTCAAAAACGAATAACTAAATATTTGGATGCCAATCTTTCCTATTTCGGCAGAAAAAGTGAGACCACAAAAACGGTTCATACGGGAAGTATTCAGTTGCGGGCGTATTTTTAATTTTTGTATCTTCATACATCACTTAAAAATCATAAAGAATGTTGTCTAAAATTTCACTTTCGGTATTACTGCTAAGTTTTACTGTTTTATCCTGCATAACTTCACAAAACCAATCCCAAACTATGGAAACCAATAGTGCAGCAGAAATAGAAGCTAAAAAGGCGCTTGCGGCACAAATGATAGCCGATGGTTATTTGCCGGGCAGAATTTTGTACTCTGATTTGGCCGATGATTGTGAATACACCATTCAGTTAAAGGAAGACGAAAAGGATTTTTATTATGTAGACCCCATTAATTTGAGTGAAAATTTCAGAAGAGACAACCAAACAGTGTGGGTGAAATTTAATGGCCTTCGTAGAATGAACCGTTGTGAAAAGGCCGCCCCGGTTGAAATTACCGAGATTAAAAATCGGGATGAATAATTAAGGAGAAAAAAAAGGAGGATAACCAAATATCCTCCTCCTTCGAAATATAGAATTAACCACTTAAAAAAATTATTCGGAAAGCCAATGTTTGAATGAAATGGTTTCCTTCATCTTTTCTGAAATTTCTGAAATTTTGATACGTTCCTGCTCCATTGTATCCCGGTAGCGAATGGTTACGGTATCATCTTCAATAGTTTGATGGTCCACAGTGATGCAGAAGGGCGTACCCGCGGCATCCTGACGGCGGTAGCGTCTTCCCACCGCATCTTTTTCGTCATAGATTACATTGTAATCCCACTGAAGTTCGTCAATTATTTTTTGGGCAATTTCGGGCAGACCGTCTTTTTTAACCAAAGGTAAAACCGCAGCTTTTACGGGTGCCAAAATAGCCGGAAGTTTCAAAACGGTTCGCACGCTTCCATCCTCCAAAGTTTCATCCTGTAGCGAATTGCTCAAAACGGCAAGGAACATTCTGTCCAGACCGATGGAGGTTTCAACCACGTAGGGTACGTAGCTTTCATTGAGTTCCGGATCGAAGAATTGGAGTTTTTTTCCAGAGAATTTTTCGTGTGCTTTTAAGTCGAAATCGGTTCGGGAATGGATTCCCTCCAATTCCTTAAAGCCGAAAGGAAAGTTGAATTCAATATCTGCCGCGGCATTCGCGTAATGCGCCAATTTTTCGTGATCGTGGAAACGGTAGTTTTCTTCACCCATACCTAAAGAAAGGTGCCATTTTAAACGGGTTTCTTTCCAATACTCATACCATTTCAGCTCTTCGCCCGGACGTACAAAAAATTGCATTTCCATCTGTTCAAACTCACGCATACGGAAGATAAACTGCCGTGCTACAATTTCGTTACGGAACGCTTTTCCGGTCTGTGCGATTCCGAAAGGAATCTTCATCCTTCCACTTTTTTGAACGTTCAAAAAGTTTACGAAAATACCTTGGGCGGTCTCGGGCCGAAGATAAAGATCCATCGCACTTTCAGCGGAAGCTCCCAATTTGGTACCAAACATCAAATTGAACTGTCGCACCTCGGTCCAGTTTTTTGAACCCGTTTCGGGATCGGCAATACCCAATTCTTCAATCAAAGCCTTTACATCTGCCAAGTCTTCCTTTTCAAGAGAGCGTGCCATACGTTCCAAAACGGTACGCTGTTCTTCAAGATATCTTACAACACGTGGATTTGTAGCTACAAATTGCGCTTCGTCAAAGCTATCGCCAAAACGGCCTTTCGCTTTCTCAATTTCCTTTTGGGCTTTTTGGTTTAGTTTTTCGGCATAATCTTCAATAAGCACATCGGCGCGGTAGCGTTTTTTTGAGTCCTTATTGTCTATCAACGGGTCGTTGAAAGCATCAACGTGACCAGAAGCCTTCCACGTAGTGGGGTGCATTAAGATTGCGGAATCTATTCCCACAATATTTTGATGCATATATACCATGCTGCGCCACCAGTATTCACGAATATTTTTCTTTAATTCTACACCGTTTTGAGCATAGTCATAAACAGCACTTAATCCGTCATAAATTTCACTTGAGGCGAAAATATAACCGTACTCCTTTGCGTGGGAGACTACTTTTTTAAATTGATCGTCGTTGTTTGCCATAGCGCAAAAATAAAAAAACCGCCGTGATAAGTTCACAGCGGTTTCATTTATTTTAAAATTACCTACTCTTAATTTTAAAATAAAATTATTTTAGTTCCATTGTTGTGGTTGCTATTTGGTTTGGACCATCAAAAAGGTTGATGGTATAGCGTCCTTCCACTAGATCTGCTTCGGCAGAATTTACCAAAATGCACACGTCCAATTCATCATTTTCGTAAAATACATTTGTTGAACTACTATAATTGATGTTTTTTTCCTCAAACTGTTTTACGGCGTCATCTCCCATCATTTTGTTGCGAGGATTTATTACTTGCACGTAAAGAGTACGGTCGCCTCTTTGTGCAATGGCGTTTGGTGCCAAAGTAAAGCACGCTCTTATTTTATCGGCGCGACTGGCACGTTTGGTATCCACAACTTTTCCGCTGTTTCTGATGATTACGGCTTCGCCACGAAGATCGGTTGCTTTAACGATAGACCCCTTTTTTATGGTTTCGTTCATTGCCATGTTTTCCTGGCTCACCGAATCTACCACCATACGTGTGTTTGAAAGCTCCATGGAAGTGCTATCGCGCTCCATTGCCAATTGCTTGTTTGCGGCAATCAAACTATCGGCGCGTTTAAAGAGCATAGATCGTTCCTGCTTAAGTCTGCCCACTTCGGCTTTATACCTTTCAATTAAAGCCACGTTTGCTTTGGCATCTTTAACAGAATCCAAAAGAATGGTTATTCTTTCCCGTGCGGCCAAAAGGTCTTTGTCTTTAAGCTCGTTGTCCTTTATTACTTCATCATAATTTGCAATCAGCCCTTCAAGTTCCTGCTCAATGTCTGCCTTTTGCATCTCAAGATTTGATACCGTATTTTTACTATCATTAAAGAGCGTAACAGTATAGACGGCCAGTGCAATAAGCAAGACTGAAAGAACCCCAATCAGAATCTTGAATTTGCCACTATTGTTTTCGTTTTCGGTACTCATAATTAATAAGTTAAGTTTAGTTGGTAAAAGTAGGTAGGTATTTCTTTAACAAACGTTTACAAAATGGTAAAAATTCTTAAAATATGTTAAATCTACTGTTTCCGAAGGTTTGCGCAGGCTGTAAGCAACAATTGCTGAAACAGGAAGATGTATTATGTACTGAATGTGTCCATTCGCTGCCCATCGCTTCATTTCACAAAACAGGAAACTCCGTCCTAAAAGATAAATTCTACGGAAGATTTCTGCTGCAAAATGCCACGGCCTTGGCCTATTTTCAGAAAAGGGGTTTGACCCAGCAATTGCTGCACAACCTAAAATACAGAGGCAGAAAAGAAATAAGTTCTTTCTTCGGAAAATGGTTAGGAGCAGAATTATCTGAAATTGATTGCTATAAAGAAATAGATCTGGTGATTCCGGTCCCGCTCCACAAACAGAAATTGAAAAAGCGTGGGTTTAACCAAGTGGAAGGTTTTGGAAATGAAATAGCCAAAGCCTTGGATGTTCCCTACCGCGACGATGTTTTGATAAAAATTTCAAAATCGGGCTCCCAAGTTTTTAAAACACGAATACTGCGTTTTGAGGCCGAAGAGGTTTTTTCAATCCAAAATCTGGAAGCAATAAATAACAAGCACGTTTTATTGGTTGACGATATAATAACCACGGGCGCCACACTGGAAAAATGCGCGCTCCAACTGCTGAAAGGTGAAAATGTAAGTATAAGCATCGCCACAATTGCAGTAGCCTAAAGTTATTTGTAAATTGTTGCTACATATTGTTTAATTTTGAACCCGCGCCGCAGCGCCACAAAATTTTAAAGAATACTAAGTGAAACACCGCCTGCTTTACATTCCCATAGCTTTTTTGATGATTTTGTCATTCGTTGACTGTGCAAAAAAAGGATCTCCATCGGGCGGGCCGCGGGATACCATTCCACCTGTAATAGTAAGAAGCAGTCCTGAAAATTACACAACAAATTTTACGGGAGACGAAATTGAAATCCGTTTTGATGAATACATAAAACTGAAAGAAGTAAACAAAGAGCTCATCATTTCGCCACCGATGACGTTCGCTCCCATTATTACGCCATTGAGCACTTCAAAAACCCTACGGATAAAAATACTCGATACCCTAAAACCAAACACTACGTATTCCTTCAACTTCGGAAATAGTATTGTGGACAATAACGAGGAAAACAGGTTTGAATACTACAAA
>MDSW01163307.1_pt1 | contig 17919 bp, 15 predicted proteins | sample 811171 | NCBI WGS metagenome assembly MDSW01 (sample SAMN05326641, study PRJNA326480) | marine metagenome | isolation source: seawater | place: Atlantic Ocean: North West | collected 2012
AAAGTAAAGAGATTGAAACAATTCTTGGTTATCTTAGTAAAACTGAGGTAATTCATAAAGATGATATGGTATTATTATAAATGAATTATTTAAAATCAATAGGAAAGAATGCAAAAAAAGCTTTTGAAGATTTAAAAGGTGTGAAACATATAAAAATAAAAAAGGTTTTAGAAAGTTATAATCAGTCACTTTTAAAAAATACTAACAAAATTATCAAAGAAAATTTAAAAGATGTTAGACATGTTAAAAGAAAACATTTAGTTGATAGACTAATTTTAAATAAAAAAAGAATTGAAAGCATTAGACATTCGATAAATGAGATAGCAAAGTTTAAAGATCCAGTTGGAAGAGTTTTAGAAACATGGCGTAGGCCAAATAATTTAACTATTAGAAAGGTAACAACACCTATTGGTGTTATAGGTGTAATTTACGAGAGCAGACCTAATGTAACTGCTGATGTTGCAGCGCTATGTTTAAAATCGGGTAACTGTTCTATCTTAAGAGGTGGGTCTGAAGCTTTTAATTCAAACAGATTATTAGCTAATTTATTCAGAGATAATTTAAGAAGAAACAGTATTAATCAAAACTGTGTTCAGTTTATCGAAAAAAAAAATAGAACAATAGTGGATCAGTTATTATCAAAAATGAGTGAGTATATTGATGTAATTGTACCAAGAGGAGGCAGAGGACTTGTAGCGAAAGTACAAAAATTTTCTAATGTGCATGTAATTGGCCATCTTGAAGGATTATGTCACATTTATGTTGATAAATCCGCAAATCTAAAAATGGCAAAAGATTTAATTATTAATGCGAAAATGAGAAGGACAAGTATTTGCGGAGCAGCTGAAACTGTTCTTATCGAAGAAAATGCTTTAAAATCACATGCTAAAGAAATAATAAATGCTCTTTTAAATTCAGGCTGTGAAGTAAGAGCTGATAAAAAAGTCAACAAACTTTTTCAAGGAAAATTAAAGAAAGCAATAGAGAAAGATTGGAAAACAGAATATCTTGATGCAATTATTTCAATTAAGACAGTTAAAAATGTGAATGACGCAGTAAAGCATATTTTAAAATATGGAACAATGCATACCGATAGTATTATTACTAAAAACAAAAAAAATGCTAAAATTTTCTTAAATGGTGTTAATAGCTCGATTGCAATGCACAATGTTTCTACTCAATTTGCTGATGGGGGAGAATTTGGATTTGGCGGTGAAATTGGAATATCCACTAATAAACTTCCTCCTAGAGGACCTGTGGGTATTAATCAATTAACTTCATATAAATATGTAGTTACTGGGAAGGGTATTATAAGACCATAAAAAATGGCAAAACCTAAAATGAGTTTAAATGGTATACTAGGTGGAACATTTGATCCTGCTCACAAAGGTCATCTTAAAATTTCTGAAATTGCAATACGTAAAATTAATTTAAAAAGAATTTATTGGATAATTACAAAAAAAAATCCATTTAAAAAGAAACCTTACTATTCTCTAAAAGTAAGGTTTAAAAAAGCTAAAGCAATCATTAAAGGGAAAAGAAATATAAAATTGATGTACTTAGATGACATAATTAAATCATCAAGATCTATAAAAATAATTGAATACATGATGAAGAAAAAAAAAATCAAAAACCTTTACTTTATAATTGGATCAGATATTTTATGTGAGCTCCATAAGTGGTACAGCTGGAAAAAGATTGTAAAATTAACAAAATTAGTTGTTTTTTCTCGTAAAGGATATGATAAAAAGGCTAAGGAATCTGTTGTGTCAAAATATTTATATAAAAATAATATTATATTTATTAAAAATAAACCTATTAAAATTTCGTCTACTTTATTAAGAAAAAATATAAAAAAAAATAGTTCATGGAAGTTTCAGAAATAAAAACAAGTATCGAAAAAATCTTAGATGATAATAAAGCTAATAATATTATCTCCATTAATTTAAAAAATAAGTCTTATATAGCAGATTACATGATAATCGCTTCTGGAACATCTTCCAGACATCTTCAAGCTTTATCTGAAATTTTAGTCATGGAGCTTAAAAAACTTGGTTTAGGAAATTGTAAAATTGAGGGAAAAGACAGTAAAGATTGGAAGTTAGTCGACACTCACGATGTAATAGTACACATATTCCATCCTGAAAAGAGAGAATTTTATGATTTAGAAAGAATGTGGTCAGAAGAAATACCTAAAGAAAAATCAATGATATGAAAAAAATACTAACAACACTTTTGTTATCATTTGTTTTTTTTCCATCAATAGTTTTAACAAAAAATGACCTTTACGAAAAGATAGATTTATTTGGAGACGTTCTAGAGAATGTAAAGAAAGAATATGTTGATGAAATAGATCAAGCAGAAATGATTGAGTCGGCTATTAATGGTGTTCTTCAATCTTTAGATCCATACTCTGCTTACATGAGCCCTGAACTTTTTAAAGAAATGCAAACTGATACAAAAGGTGAGTTTGGAGGATTAGGAATTGAAATTGGGATGGAGGCTGGAGTAGTAAAAGTTATTTCACCAATTGATGATACTCCCGCTGCAAAAGCTGGAATAAAGTCAGGTGATTACATTGTAAAAATTGGAAAAGAACAAGTCCAAGGAAAATCATTATTAGAGGCTGTAAAGTTAATGAGAGGACCAGTTGGATCGTCAATAAATTTGACTATAAGACGTAAAAATATAAAACAACCTCTTGAATTTAAAATTATAAGAGAAATAATAGAAGTACGTTCTGTCAGTTCAAAGAGTATTGGTATAAATAATTCTCTTGGTTATATTAGATTGAAGTCATTTAATGAGAATAGTGATAAACAATTCCTAAAATCAATTAAAGACTTTGAAAAGAAAAAAGAAATAAAAGGATACGTGTTAGACTTAAGAAATAATCCAGGCGGATTGTTAAACCAAGCAATAAATATTACCGACTTTTTTTTAGATGATGGTGAAATAGTTTCTACTAAAGGGAGGAAAATTTCTGAAACTAGAAAATTTTTCGCGAAACAAGGAGATGAAACAAATGGTAAACCAATTGTAGTTTTAATAAATAATGGTTCTGCCTCAGCTTCTGAAATTTTTGCAGGAGCTTTGAAAGATCACAAAAGAGCGATTATTTTAGGTGAAAATTCCTACGGAAAAGGATCGGTTCAATCAATTATACCTTTAAGAAATGGGGGAGGAATGAGACTTACAATATCAAAATACTATTTACCATCTGGTAAATCTATTTCTGAAGTTGGAGTTACCCCAGATATATTGGTCAAAGAGGAAGGTGAGAACTTTCAAATTAATTCTGATCAGGACAACCAATTAAATTACGCAATAAAACTTTTTAGTTCATAAAAATGAACGCAAAAATTCTTCCTATGCGAAAGAGTGTTGGAATTATAGTATTAAATAGTGAAGATAAAGTTTTTGTTGGCAAGAGAAAAGATAATCCAGTAGATAATTGGCAAATGCCTCAAGGTGGTGTTGACTTGCATGAAGATTATCTCACAGCAGCGAAAAGAGAGCTTTTGGAAGAAACTAATATTAGAAATATAAAAATAATTAAAGAAATCGGAGGTATTTTTGAATATGAGCTTCCAAAAAATTTAATTGGAAAGATCTGGAAAGGCAAATTCAGAGGACAGAAACAAAAATGGTTTATAGTAAAATTTTTAGGCAGTGAAGATGAAATCGACTTAAATACAAAACAGCCAGAATTTATTGAATGGAGATGGGTTGATCCAGAAAAGCTTCCAGAAGTGATAGTGAGTTTCAAAAAAAATTTATATATTAATCTATTAAAAGAAATAAAAAAAATTATCAGTTAATACTTTTTAAAGTATCTATCTTATAGTTTAACAAATACTTCTCTTTATCAGAGATAGATTCTTTGCTAATTTTTTGTTCAGCTTCTTCAATTAGAGATTTTAATGAGCTTTTATCAATTTTTGATAATTCCTTTGGCGTAGACGTTAATATTAATAAATTATTGTTGTTAAATTCAACAATACCTTCTTCAACAAAAAAAGTTGTTTCCTTGTCATTTAAAACTTTTATAACACCAGGTCTTAAAAAAGTTATTATAGGAATATGGTCTTTTAAAATACCCATTTCTCCTTCATATGAAGGTATCACAATTTCATCGGCTTCGGTTTTAAGTATTGTTTTATCAGGAGTAATAATTTCAATTGTAAATTTCTCAGACATTATTTGGTTTCTTTAGCTAGTTTATCTGCTTTTTCTATAACTTCTTCAATTCCGCCAACCATGTAAAATGCCGCTTCTGGCAAATGATCGTACTCACCTTTACAAATTGCATCAAAGCCTTTTATAGTTGCATCTAAATCTACTAGTTTACCTGGAGAACCAGTAAAAACCTCTGCGACGAAAAATGGTTGAGATAAAAATCTTTGAATTTTTCTTGCTCTAGCAACAGTTAATTTATCTTCCTCTGAAAGTTCATCCATTCCAAGTATAGCGATAATATCTTGCAAAGATTTGTAAGCTTGTAATATTCTTTGAACATCTCGCGCAACTCTGTAATGTTCGTCACCCACAATTCTTGGGTCTAATATTCTTGAAGTAGAATCCAAAGGGTCTACTGCTGGGTAAATACCTATTTCTGCAATTTGTCTTGATAGAACCGTTGTTGCATCAAGGTGCGAAAATGACGTAGCTGGAGCGGGGTCTGTTAAATCATCTGCCGGAACATAAATTGCTTGCACAGAGGTAATAGAGCCTTTGTCAGTCGAAGTTATTCTTTCTTGTAAATTTCCCATATCTGTAGCTAAAGTTGGTTGGTATCCTACAGCTGAGGGGATTCTACCTAATAAAGCTGACACTTCAGAGCCGGCTTGAGTGAATCTAAATATGTTGTCTACAAAGAAAAGAACGTCTTGTCCCTCTTTATCTCTAAAGTATTCAGCAACCGTCAAACCAGTAAGTGCAACCCGAGCTCTAGCCCCTGGTGGTTCATTCATTTGCCCATAAACTAGAGCAGCTTTTGAGCCTTTACCATCAGTTTTTATAACTCCGGACTCAATCATTTCATGATAAAGATCATTTCCTTCCCTAGTCCTTTCTCCCACTCCTGCAAATACTGAAAATCCTCCATGAGCTTTTGCAATATTGTTAATTAATTCCATTATCGTTACTGTTTTTCCGACTCCTGCCCCACCGAATAATCCAATTTTTCCACCTTTTGCGTATGGTGCTAGTAAGTCAATAACTTTAATGCCAGTTACTAATTGTTCTGTTTCGGTAGCTTGATCTGTAAATTTAGGTGCTGATCTGTGTATTGGCCATTTTTCTTTTGTTTTTACGTCACCTTTTTCATCTATGGACTCACCAACCACATTGATAATTCTTCCTAAGGTTTCTGGCCCTACCGGAACACTTATTGGAGAACCTGTGTTAGCAACTTCATCACCTCTTTTTAGCCCCTCTGTTGCATCCATTGCTATTGTCCTGACATCATTTTCTCCTAAATGCTGTGCAACTTCTAGTATTAATTTATTTCCAGAGTTATTAACCTCCAATGCTGTATATATTTCCGGTAAATTACTTTCAAAATTTACATCTACTACGGCCCCGATTATTTGAGTTATTTTTCCTTTATCACTCATACTTATAAACTTTCTGCTCCTGATATAATCTCTATTAATTCTTTTGTAATTGAGGCTTGTCTACTTCTATTATAATTAATTGTAAGTTTATCTACTAAATCTCCAGCATTTCTTGTTGCATTATCCATTGCGGTCATTCTCGATCCTTGTTCACTTGCAGCGTTTTCTAAGAAAGCTTTGAAAATTTGAGTTGATATATTTTTAGGTAACAAGTCTTCTAAAATTTCATCTTCATCTGGTTCGAATTCATATAAATTATTGTTGTCTGATTTAGATTCAGAAATTATTTCTGCTGGTATAATTTGCTGAGATTGAGGAATTTGTGTGATCACGTTTTTAAAATTATTATAAAATAATAGACACTTGTCGAATTCCTTTTGATAAAATAAGTTAATTATTTCTTTACCTATTATATCCGCTTCATTAAATGAAATTTGTTTTTTGTCTTTAAAACTAAACTTTTTTATAATATATTTTCCATATTCTCTTTTAATTTGATCAAGTCCTTTAGATCCCACTGTAATTATTTTTAAATTTTTTTCCTCACTTAGTATTTTTTTAAATTTTGCTTTTGCTAGCTTGCAAATATTTGAGTTAAAGCCACCACATAATCCCCTATCAGCTGTTAATACAACACATAAATATGTTTTGTCGTCTCCTGTTCCAACAAGAAGCTTTGGAGCGTTACTCGGATCGTTTATTGATTTAGTTAAATTAAGAATGATATTTTGCATTTTTTGACTATATGGTCGCCCTTTTTCTGCATTTTCTTGGGCTTTTCTCAATTTTGCTGCCGCTACCATTTTCATAGCTTTAGTTATTTTTTGTGTAGATTTAACACTTTTAATTCTCTTCTTAAGGTCATCTAGACTAGGCATTATTTATTTCCTTTTTTAAACTCTTCAATAATCTGCTTAAGAAGTTTTTCTGTGTTTTCATCAATTTTACCAGAAGTTTGTATTAATTCTATTATCTCAGGTTTTTCATTCTTAATTTTTTCTAAAATGTTTTTTTCAAAATTTTTGATCTCACTTAAATCAATGTCATCGAGATAACCCTTAACTCCGGTAAATACTGATATAACTTGTTCAGCCACTGTCATTGGAGAATATTGATCTTGTTTTAAGAGCTCGGTTAATTTAGCTCCACGATTAAGCAGTTGTTGAGTTGATGCATCTAGATCAGAACCAAATTGAGCAAACGCAGCCATTTCTCTGTACTGTGCCAACTCTAATTTTATCGAGCCAGCAACTTTTTTCATAGCTTTAGTTTGAGCCGCTGAACCAACTCTTGAAACTGATAATCCAACATTAACTGCAGGTCTTATTCCCTGATTAAATAATTCAGTCTCTAAAAAGATTTGCCCATCAGTTATTGAAATTACATTTGTTGGTATATAAGCCGATACATCTCCTGCTTGGGTCTCAATAATAGGTAAGGCTGTCAAAGATCCTCCACCACTTTTATCATTCAATTTTGCTGCACGTTCTAACAATCTACTATGTAAATAGAAAACATCACCTGGATATGCCTCTCTACCTGGAGGTCTTCTTAATAATAATGACATTTGCCTATATGCAACGGCTTGTTTTGATAAATCATCGTAAACTATTAAAGCATGCATTCCATTATCTCTAAAAAACTCACCTATCGTACATCCGGTATATGGAGCTAAAAATTGTAAAGGAGCTGAGTCTGAAGCCGTAGCTGCAACTATTGTAGTATATTTTAAAGCCCCTGCCTCCTCTAATGTTTTTGTTATCTGTGCTACGGTTGAACGCTTCTGCCCAATAGCTACATAAACACAGTACAACTTTTTCTTTTCATCCGAAGACTCATTTATTTTTTTTTGATTTATAATTGCATCGATTGCTACAGCAGTTTTTCCTGTCTGCCTGTCTCCAATTATTAATTCTCTTTGACCCCTTCCAATTGGTATTAATGAGTCAATCGATTTTAAACCTGTTTGCATAGGTTCATTCACTGATTGACGTGGAATTATACCTGGGGCTTTTACTTCAACACGTTTTCTACTTTTGGCAGATAATTGGCCTTTTCCATCAATTGGATTACCCAATCCATCAACTACTCTGCCTAAAAGCTCTTTACCAACAGGAACATCTACTATTGCATTTGTTCGTTTTATAGTATCGCCCTCTTTTATATTTTTATCATCACCAAAAATAACTACACCAACGTTATCATTTTCTAAATTTAATGCCATTCCTTTTGATCCATCATCAAATTCAACCATTTCGCCAGCTTGCACGTTATCTAAACCATAAACACGTGCTATTCCATCACCTACTGACAAAACTTTTCCTATTTCTGAAACCTCGGCTTTTTCACCAAAGTTTTTAATTTGATCTTTTAATAATTTTGTTACTTCTGAAGGATTTACTGCCATTTTAATTTTCTATCATCGCTTGTTCGTATTTTTTTAATTTACTTTTTATTGACGTGTCAATCATAATGCTGCCTAATTGTAACTTTAATCCTCCAATCAATTTTTTATCAAATTTATAATCAAATTTTATAATTGACCCCGTTGAGTCTGATAAATCTTTGCTAATATTATCAAGCTCTAGTTGAGATAAATCCTTAGAGGAAATTAATGAAGCTTTAATTTCACCTCTCTTTTTTGAACACAATTTCAGGAAACTTTCAAAGATTTTTTTTATAAAAAAAATTCTTCTTTTTTCGATTAATAGTAAAAAGAAATTTTTAAGATTTTTTGAGAAGCTTAAATGATTCGCTAATAAATTTATAGCTTTATTTTGCTGACTGATTGCTTGAGTTGGATCTTTTAGAAAATTTTTAAGTTCTATGCTTGAGTCTATTAATAATTGAAAATTTTTTATATCATTTTCTACTTTTTCAAGTTCAGCGGTCTCTTTAGAAATTTCAAATAAAGCGCGTGAGTACCTTTCTGATGTTTCAGTTGAGAAAGATTTATTTGCACTCATTTTTAATTGTTAGAATTTATTGTGAAATTATGCGATGGTCGTACCACAAGAGTTTATTATGATCAAGTTAGCAATTTTGGAGTTAAGCAAAATTGATGGGATCTACATCAACCGTGAGTTTAATTTTTGATGAGATTTTAAGCCTATTTAGGACATTTGTGATTTTTTTTTGCACTAATAAACGGTTATTAAACCTAATTAATAGCCTAGATCTAAAATATTTTTTTACTTTAAGTAATGGGGAGTCCACTGGTCCTAAAACTTCAAGATCTTTTATCTGTTTTAATTTAATTTTTATTTCTCTAGCTCCTTGTAAACTTAGACTCCGGTTTTTTGCAGATATTATAATTGCAATCAGCCTTATGAAAGGTGGAAGTTTGTTTTTCTTTCTTAAATAAAGTTCATTTTTGAGAAGTTTTTCTGACTGATTTTTAATTAATTCATTGAGTATTAAATCTTGTGGTGTCAGAGTCTGATAAATTATTATGGAATTAGAGCTAAATCTACCAGCTCTTCCGCTTAACTGATGATATAGTTGAATATTTTTCTCTGTAGTTCTCAAATCATAACCTCTTCCAGAAAAATCAGCATCAATTACAACAATACAGTTTAGTTTAGGAAAGTTAAAACCTTTGGAAATCATTTGAGTTCCAATTAAAATCTCAATTTTATTTTCACTTATCTCTTTAAAAAAAATTTTTGTTCTTTTTTGACTTTTTAGGTAATCGCTTGAAAATATACTAATTTTTTTATCTGGAAAGATTTCCTTTACTTCTTCAAATATTTTCTCCACCCCGGGGCCATACATAATAAATTCACAATTTTTATCAATTTTGCATTTTGTGTTAATTTCTCTTTCAAGTGAACAATGATGGCAAATTGCTTTATTTTTAATCTTATGAAAAGTAAGATAAAGCGAGCAATTGGAACAAGCTAGTTTGTTACCACATTTTTTACAAATTAAATATGGAGCAAAACCTCTTCTATTTAAAAAGAATAAAATCTGGCTTCCTGTTTTGATATAAGTTTGAACTATTTTCACTGTATCTTCTGCGATATACCTATGTTTATTTTTATTTATATTTAAATTTATAATTTTAGTATCTGGAAGGGGATAATTATTAAACCTTTTAAAAATTTTAATATGTCTATATTTTTTTTTACAAATATTATTATAAGTTTCTACGGAGGGGACCGATGTCACTAAATGTATAGGAATTTTTTCAAAATTAGCCCTGGAGATTGCCATATCTCTAGCATTATAAATGACTCCTTCATCTTGTTTATAGGAAGTATCATGCTCTTCATCTACAATAATTATTCCAAGTTTTTTGAAAGGAAGTAACAATGCAGATCTGGCTCCTACTAATATCTTTATTTTATTATTTATTACACCTTTCCAAATTAACCTTTTTTTTTTCTGAGTTATTTTTGAATGCCATATCGCAGGCTCAAATCCAAAAAAATCCTCAAATCTTGATTTAAATTCATTTGTAAGAAATATTTCTGGTAATAAAACAAGGGCTTGTTTATTTTTTTCAATTGTCTTTTTTATACGTTCAAAATAGACTAAAGTTTTTCCTGATCCCGTAGTCCCTTGTAAGACCGATACATCAAATTTATTTTTAACCTTTCCAAGAAACTTAAGTGCTATTTCTTGTTCTTTATTTAGTTTGAAGCTTTTAATTTTAGTTTTCTTAATATGGTTCAATTCATCATTAAACTTTATAAACTTATCTGCTCCACCTATTGCCATTTTTAAAACGAGTCCTAAAGGGACCATGTTATAAGATGAAAACCATTCAATAAAATCAATCAATTTACTGTTTATTGAATAACCTGTACTTTTTTTTATATCTTTGATTGTTATATTTTCTGGCTCTGCATATTTATTTTTCCAAATTACACCGATTTCTTTTTTTGAACCAAAGGGAACTTCGACTAAATCTCCTATTTTACTTTTGGTATTTGTGTTGTAAGTAAATGGAAAATTAAAAACTTTTGGCAACAGAATTTGTGCTTTCATAAGATGATAGTATTTGAATTTTTTTTAATTAAAAATGAATTGGTCTTTTATCAACAGCTAATGCGGCTTCTTTTATTGCCTCTGTATGAGTGGGATGAGCATGGCAAGTTCTCGCTATGTCTTCGGCGCTAGCTCCAAATTCCATTGCTAATGCCATTTCTGCTATCATATCACCACAATGAGGACCGATGATGTGAACTCCTAAGACCTTGTCAGTCTTACTATCTGCTAAAATTTTAACAAAACCCTCTGTCTCATTATTTACTTTTGCTCTAGAATTAGCTAAAAAAGGAAATTTTCCGACTTTGTAAACTTTATTTTCCTCTTTTAGTTGTTCCTCAGTTTTTCCAACTGTAGCAACTTCAGGAGAGGTATAAACTACCCCAGGTATTACATCGTAATTCACATGTCCGGCTTGACCAGCTAAAATTTCAGCTACCGCTATTCCCTCCTCTTCTGCTTTGTGGGCTAACATTGGTCCCTTTATTACATCTCCTATTGCATAAATATTTCTAACTGAAGTTTGCAGTTTGTTATTTACTTCTATCCTACCTTTGCCATCTTTTTTAATACCTACTTTTGATAAATTAAGACCTTCGGTGTAAGGTTTTCTTCCCACGGAAACTAAAACTTTATCAAAACTTAATGTTTCATTTTTTGAATTCTTGATATCGGTATAATTTATTGATACACCCGTATTAGTATTTTTAACGGAATTAACTTTTGAACCTAACTTAAATTTAATTCCCTGTTTAATTAATATTTTTTTAAATTCATCTGATATTTCTCTATCCATTCCTGGTGTTATATAATCAAGGTACTCTATCACAGTAACTTCAGAACCAAGCCTAGACCATACTGAACCCATTTCTAATCCAATATAGCCGCCGCCTATTACAGCTAATTTGTTCGGGACTTTTTTAAGTGAAAGAGCTCCAGTCGAGGAAATAATATTTTTTTCATCAATATCTATCCCTGGCAAAGAAACCACTTCGGATCCTGTCGCGATAACTATATTTTTTGTCTTGTAGCTTGTTCTTTTGTTATTATCGTAAACAACCACATCATTTTTAGAAAATAGAACTCCTTTTCCTTTAATATAAGTTACTTTATTTTTCTTAAATAAAAATTCTACTCCTTTTGTGAGAACTTGGATTGATTTATTCTTGTTAGACATCATTTTGTCTATGTTCAGCTTAATGCCTTCGATCTCAATACCCTGCTGATTAAAATCTTTTTTTGCTTTAAGGTAATTTTCAGATAAATTTAACAAGCTTTTAGATGGAATACAGCCAATATTTAAACAGGTTCCGCCCAAGGCTCCTCTCGACTCAACGCATGCTGTTTTAAGACCAAGTTGAGCTGCTCGAATTGCACAAACATAACCTCCTGGACCTCCACCAATTACTAATAGATCAAAATTATCCATTTTAAATATTTAAAAAAAGTCTCTTCGGTTGCTCTAAAGACTCTTTTACGATTTTCAAAAACGATACTGCCTCTTTACCATCAATTATCCTGTGATCATAAGATAATGCCAAATACATTACGGGTCTTATTTCTACGTTACCATCTTTAACTACAGGTCTTTGAACAATATTATGCATTCCAAGCACAGCTGACTGTGGCGGATTCAATATTGGCGTTGAAAGCATTGATCCATAAATTCCACCATTGGTAATTGTAAATGTTCCTCCTTGTAAATCTTCAATAGTTATTTTGCCATCTCTAGCTTTTTGACTTAACTTTCCAATATTTTTTTCAATATCGGCAAAAGACATTTCATCACTTTCTCTCAAAACCGGAACAACTAAACCCCTGTCAGTCCCTACAGCAATACTTATATTATAATAGTTTTTATAAACTATTTCTTCATCCTGAATTTCTGCATTAATTGCAGGATAATTTTTTAATCCAATAACACATGCTTTTACAAAAAAAGACATAAAACCGAGTTTGATCCCATAATTATTTTGAAATTCATCTTTATATTCAGCTCTCATACCGATTACTTCACTCATATCAACCTCATTAAAAGTCGTAAGCATTGCAGCATTTTCCTGAGCTTCTTTTAATCTTTTAGCAATTGTTATTCTCAATCTAGTCATTTTTACTCTTTCCTCTGGACCGTGTTTAATCTTCCTTTCCGAGGGAGATGGTTTGGAGCCCATTAAACTCATTATATCTTCTTTCAAAATTACACCGTTTTTTCCACTTCCAGAGATATCATTAATGTTTACACTGGCTTCATTAGCCATCTTACGCGCCGCTGGAGATATCTTTATTTCATCTACTTTAGGATTAAGATTATTAGAAACGTCTCTCACATCTTTATGGGCTACATTTAAAACTAGTGGCTCTTCATCTTTATCTACACTTTCCTCTTCCAGTTTTAGAACAGTTTCAGCAGCTTTTGGTTTACTTGTAACTTTTGATAATATTGTTTTATTGTCATCAAATAGTTTAGGCTCACTCTTAGACTTTTTTTTAGGCGGGTTGTAAGTTTTGATTTCTTTTGGCTTACTAGTAACCTGATCGGAATTTTGATTAATGATTCCAAGTAATGACCCCACATTTACAGTCTCGCCTTCCTTCACAGCAATGCTTCCAAGGAATCCATTGGATGGTGATGGTACCTCAACATTTACTTTATCAGTTTCTAATTCCACAATTGGCTCATCAGCTATGACTTTGTCTCCTTGAGATTTAAGCCATTTTGAAACGGTTGCCTCAGTAACTGATTCACCTAGGGTTGGGACTGTGATTTTTTCTGACATTTAATCCTTAAGTACCTTTTCTAATATTTCTTTTTGTTGTGCAAGATGTTTGTTAGCATTTCCAGTCGCAGTTGATGAAGAAGCCTGCCTACCCACATATTTTACCTTGATATCTCTTAAATTTATGATCTCAAGCGTTCTATCTATATAATTTCTTACAGTATTCCAAGCACCCATATTTTTTGGTTCTTCTTGACACCATATAAATTCAGCCTGTTTGTACCTTTTTAACACATTGGCCAGTGTTTTTGCAGGAAAAGGATATAGTTGTTCTAAACGGACAAAAACTACATTTTTAACTTTTTCTTTTTGGCGAAACTCGACTAAATCATAATAAACTTTTCCAGAGCATATAACAACTTTTTTGATTTTATTATCTTTGTTTAATGCAATTAAATCATTTTCCTTTATATAGGCGTCATCTTCAAGGACTCTATGAAATGTACTTTTAGTAGAAAATTCTGAAATATTAGACGTACATCTTTTATGCCTTAGTAAAGACTTTGGTGTCATAACAATTAATGGTTTTCTGAATTCTCTATGCATTTGTCTTCTTAAAACATGAAAGTAGTTAGATGGGGTTGTGCAATTCACTACTTGAATATTTTCACCTGCACAAAGTTGTAAAAATCTTTCTAATCTTGCTGATGAATGTTCTGGGCCCTGACCCTCATAACCATGAGGCAACAACATTACTAACCCGCTTGCTCTTCCCCATTTGGACTCGCCGGAGGTAATAAACTGATCAATGATGATTTGTGCTCCATTTGCAAAATCTCCAAATTGCGCCTCCCATAAAACAAGTGTCTCTGGCTCTGAAAGTGAATAGCCAAATTCAAAACCTAGAACTGCAAGTTCAGACAACAAACTATCAATAATTTCAAAATTTTTTTGGTCGCTTTGAATATTATTAAGAGGAATATATCTTTCATGATTGTCTTGATTCCTTAAAACTGCGTGTCGTTGACTAAATGTTCCTCTACCTGAGTCTTGTCCAGATAGTCTAACTGAAAAACCGTCTGTAAGTAAAGTTGCAAAAGCGAGACTTTCAGCTGTAGACCAGTCAATTTTTTTTCTTTTATCGAATATTTCAAACCTTGATTCAAAAATTCTTTTTAGTGTTTTATGTACATTAAAATTTTTTGGGATAGTTGATATTTTTTTACCTATACTAACTAATTTCTTACTATCGACTCCACTAACACCTTTTTTATCTTTGCCTAAACCAGGTTTAAATCTTGACCAGACACCATCAAACCATTTTAACTCTGATTTGTAATTTTTTGAAGTCTCAAATTCTTTTTCTAAAAATTTTTTAAAATCCATATTTTCTTTTAATAATTTTTTACTTGTTGTGAGTCCCTCTTGACTTAATTTTTTTCCATAAATAGAGAGAGTAGTTGGGTGAGATTTAATTTTTTTATACATCAATGGTTGCGTAAATGATGGTTCATCTCCCTCATTATGACCAAATCGTCTATAGCAGACCATATCAATAACAACATCTCGATTAAATTTTTGTCTATACTCGGTAGCAATTTTTGCACAGTGTACAACTGCCTCTGGATCATCACCATTCACATGGAATATTGGAGCTTGCGCAATCTTTGCAACATCAGATGGGTAAGGAGATGATCGGGCAAACCTTGGAGCAGTTGTAAAACCGATTTGATTGTTTACAATAATATGTATTGTTCCTCCTATGTTATGACCGGGTAAACCTGACATTGCAAAACACTCAGCTACGATTCCTTGTCCAGCAAAGGCAGCATCGCCGTGCATTAAAACGGGTATAACCTTTTTTCTCTTCTTGTCTTTGTGAAAAAATTGTTTTGCTCTTACTTGACCCAGCACAACAGGATTAACTGCCTCTAAATGTGAAGGGTTATCAGTTAAACTTATATGAACAAGGTTGCCATCGAATTCTCTATTTGAAGAGGCACCTAAATGATATTTTACATCTCCCTCAAAATCTTTGCTTGCGCTAACTGATTTACCAAAAAATTCACTAAATATTGCTTTGAAAGGTTTTCCCATAACATTTGCAAGAACGTTTAGCCTTCCTCTGTGGGGCATGCCAATTTTGATTTCCTTAGCACCAAGATTTCCTCCTCTTTTAATTATTTGTTCCAGGGCCGGTATAAGAGACTCTCCACCATCTAATCCAAATCTTTTTGTTCCAATAAATTTTACATGTAAGTATTTTTCAAATCCCTCTGCTTGTACAATCTTATTTAGAATTGCTTTTTTTCCATTTTTAGTAAAAAATATATTTTTCTCTGGCCCTTCAATTCTATTTCTTATCCAAGCTTTTTCATCTGGATCACCCATATGCATAAATTCGTATCCAATAGTTGAACAATAAGTCTTTTTAAGAATTTGAAGTATTTGGTTTAGATCCGCATATTGAAGTCCTAGTACGCCATCTAAAAAAATTTTTCTATTATAATCTTTTTTTTTAAAGCCATATGACTCTGGCTTTAATTCAGGATGTTCATCTTTTTTTTGAAGAGACAAGGGATCTAGTTCAGCAATAAGATGTCCTCTAATTCTATACGCTCTAATTAACATTATTGCTCGGACAGAGTCTTTTGATGCTTGTTTAATAGAACCTAAATCTGGATCATTAAGTTTATTCTTATAATCGTCATCTTTTAATTCGTTAGCTAATATATCTTTCTTTTTAAGTTTTTTTTCTGGTGACCAACTAGGGCCATTGAGGTCATTAAGAACAAGTTTTTCGTCCTCACTTAAACCTTCAAAAAACTTTTTCCATCCAACAGGTAACGAACTAGGATCTGACAAATAATCAGAGTAAAATTGATTTATAAATTCAGAGTTAATTCCTGATAAAAAAGAAGTCTTTTTGTAAGTTATATTATTATCTGAAGAAGACATTATTAATTTATTTTAACATAAATTAAAAAAAATCAACTATTTAGTTTATCAAACAGTGTTTTACCAATGTCTGCTGGTGATTTTGATATAGTAATTCCTGCGGATTTCATCGTTTCTATTTTTTCTTCAGCTCCTCCTTTGCCTCCTGAAATAATTGCCCCAGCATGACCCATTCTCCTCCCTGGCGGAGCTGTTAACCCGGCAACAAATCCAACAGTTGGCTTCTTTACTTTTTCTCTTTTTAAAAATTCTGCTGCTTCTTCCTCAGCTGATCCTCCAATCTCTCCGATCATCACTATAGACTTTGTTTCGTCATCTTTCAAAAAAAGTTCTAAGCAGTCAATAAAGTTTGTTCCGTTAATTGGATCTCCTCCAATCCCAATACAAGTTGATTGACCCATTTTATTTGCTGATGTTTGAGCAACAGCTTCATATGTTAAAGTTCCAGATCTAGAAACTATTCCCACCGATCCTTTTTTATGAATATTCCCAGGCATAATACCAATTTTACATTCACCAGGGGTAATTATTCCAGGACAATTAGGACCTATTAGTCTTGAGGTACTTTTATTTAGAGTTTTCTTTACTTTGAGCATATCTAAAATTGGTATTCCTTCAGTTATACAAACAATTAAATCAATCTTTGCATCTATTGCCTCTATTATTGCCGCTCCAGCAAATTTGGGCGGAACGTAAATCATTGTCGCGTTAGCTGAAGTTTTATCTTTTGCTTCCTGAACAGTGTTAAATACTGGTAAATTTAAATGTTGTTGCCCTCCTTTTTTGGGTGTAACACCACCAACTAGTTGAGTTCCATACTTTAATGCTTGCTCTGAGTGAAAAGTTCCATGCTTGCCTGTAAAACCTTGACAAATAACTTTTGTTTTTTTGTTAACTAGGATGGACATTTACTTTATAGCTTCAACAATTTTTTTTGCAGCATCATTTAAATCCGATGCTGAAAGAATGTTTAAATTTGACTTATCTAAAATATCTTTTCCTTCTTGATAATTTGTACCTGCAAGTCTAACTACTAGCGGAACTGATAAATTTACTTGTTTGACAGCTTCTACTACTCCTTGTGCTAATACATCACATCTCATTATTCCGCCAAATATATTGATCAAAATACCTTTTACATTTTTATCAGCTAATATTAGCTTAAAAGCTGCTGTAACTTTTTCTTTTGAAGCTCCTCCACCAACGTCTAAAAAATTAGCTGGTTCTTTTCCATATAATTTAATTATATCCATAGTCGCCATCGCCAAACCTGCACCATTTACCATACAACCTAATTTACCATCAAGTTTTACATAGCTTAAATCATATTTTTCTGCTTCTAATTCTTTTGGATCTACTTCAGACTCATCTAATAGTTCTTTTAAATCAGAGTTTCTAAATAATGCATTATCATCAATATTTACCTTTGCATCTAATGCAATTACTTTATTTTCTTCAGTTAGAATAAGTGGATTGATTTCAACTAAAGTAAAATCTTTTTCAACTGCTATCTTGGACAATAAAGTCACCTGTCTTATAAAATCTTTCATTGCCTCTTTAGGAATTTCTAAAGCAAATGAAAGTTGTCGTGCTTGAAAACCACTTAAACCCATTAAGGGATCCAAAATCACTTT
>MDSW01086693.1_pt1 | contig 17917 bp, 29 predicted proteins | sample 811171 | NCBI WGS metagenome assembly MDSW01 (sample SAMN05326641, study PRJNA326480) | marine metagenome | isolation source: seawater | place: Atlantic Ocean: North West | collected 2012
CATCATCTTCTGTCTGTTTCCATAATTTCTGATACATCATATCAGATCCGATTTTTGATAAATCTTGTTCAAAAATACAGTCTAAATTCCAGAAAGAATTTTTTAAAGCTGCTACCTCTTCTGGAAATACATAGGGACAAATAATTGTTGCCATATTAAATTAACCTTTCTACCCAAGTTTTTGGGGTGTTGTCTGTCGTAAACTCTAAATCTAGAGAGTAGTTGAATTCTTCTGGTCCTCTTTCCGCAATCCAGTTAACCATTTCTACTATAGTATCATCTAAACTTTTTGTAGTATTATAGTTAAATTGTGTTTTAATTTTCTCTGAAGAGCACCACGCATTTTTAACTTCTGCAGGTCTATCAGGAAAATAATCAATTCTTGGATAAATACCACAATGATGTCCGACTCTATGGGCTAGATCTTTAATTGTTGTTTCATTGTCATCTGGTCCAATATTAAATACTTCTCCTGTTAAATCCCTTTCTGAATTAACAAGTTTCCAAATAGCATCACTACAATCTGAAATATTAGAAAAACTTCGTTTTTGTTCTCCATCTCCATAGATGATAATGGTTTTCTTTAAAAGAACACGGTTAATCATAATTGCCACTACGTTTCTGTACGGGTCCATATATCTTTGACCTACTCCAATAACATTATGAGGAACTACAGTAAAAAAATTAAGTCCATGTAGTTTATGTAATAATTCTAGATGTTCTTCTGCTTGAGCCTTTGCTAATCCATAAGGGTCTTCTGGGTTACGTAGCATATCTTCAGTGAAAGGAGGTTTCTGCCCTCCATATCTTGCCATAGAAGAAAAGTTAACTAACTTATTTACTCCATTTGCTAAACATGCAGAAGCTACACTAACTGTACCTCCTACAATATTTTCTGCTACTATTTTAGGAGAAAATACAGAAAGTCCTTCATAAGGAAGTGCCGCACAGTGTAATACTACTTGTGACCCTTTCATATGTTCTTTTAGAGTTTCATAGTCTAGTAAGTCAAAGTTTTTATAATCAATATGATCCAAAAATCTAGTTAAATTTGACTCTAACCCTCCTATTAAATTATCGCACGCTTTTACTTTCCAGTCATGTCTGCAAAAAAGTCTAACTAGTTCACTACCAATTAGCCCTGCTGCTCCTGTAATATATACAGTGTTCATATTGTGATACCTTCCCAAATAAAATTCCAGTCTACTAGTGGAGACATATCTCCTTCTTTACAGTGTGTGGCTACTCCAGGTAATGGATTAATACATTCTGTTCCTGTTAAAATTTCATTTAACTTATCCATGTCCTGTAATATACCAGCATTTTTTATATGATTAATAAACTTATTAAAAATATAGGTAGAGCCTATTAAATTCCAAGATATAAAAGAAGATGTTCTCCAGTATCTATCGTGTCCTACAAATACATGTGCTTTTTTGGGTTCTAAATAATTTTTTGGAGTGTCATTAGAAGCCATAAACCCTCGCCAATGCATAGATGCTTGTTTTATTAGTTTTAAACTACCAGGCTCCCATAAATAATCATCTTCTAGAAAGGCTATTAGTTTTTTATCATCTTCTTCTGTTTTTAAATATGCTTTTATATCATCTAGAGGGACCGTAAAACTTTCTTCTAGAGAATCTACCTTAACAAAATGGTGTAATGTTCCACAATTCTCTGATAACCATTTGAGTGTTTTATCTGTAACATTGTGATGATATATAGATATAAAATCTTCTTGTGTTACATTCATCATAAGAGACTTCCAGCATTTTTTAAGAATCATTCTTTTATCGTAGGAGTTCCATCTCTCTGTTCCACTGATTGTAACTTGATTTTCGCTTACTCTTATGTAAATATTCATCCTTTTGTTATAAACCTTTGTGGATTAAAATTTTTATAAATTATAGAAGCTAATTCAGCAGGGCCTTTTGTAGGTGCCCAACCCACTTCATTTCTAAGTTTATCGTCGTTAATATGATAATCTAAATCTTGTCCCAGTCTGTTTTTAACTCTTTTAGTTTCCCCTTTTCCAGCAGCATCTATAAAAAACTTTACAATATCCATAACAGAAAATCTCCAATCTCCTGAAACATTATATGTTTCATAGGGAGTTGCTGAATTTATTACTGCTATGATTGCTTTTACAGCGTCTTCTACCCATAACCAAGTTCTTATATACTCTCCAGTTCCATGAATAGGAATAGGTTTATCTTTTTTAATATTTAAACAGATAGTTGGTATAAGTTTTTCTGGATATTGATCGTTACCAAAACAATTTGTCATTCTTACTATATTATAAGATATGCCATATGTTCTAGCGTAAGAGGTAACTAAGTGCTCTGCAGCAGCTTTTGAGGCTGAATAGGGACTTGACGGGTTTAAAACATCTGTCTCTACAAATTGTTGTTCTGGCTGAGAGTCTCCATATACTTCGTCAGTGCTAATATGAATTAAGTGAGGACGATGACTTTGTGGCATACGTCTTAGTAGTTCTAATATGTGATGTGTTCCAGTAATATTACTATGAATAAACTTAGAACTATCTGCAATAGAGTTATCAACGTGTGATTCTGCTGCAAAATGTACTACATAGTCACAAATAGGTAAATATCCTAAGTTGTGGATATATTCTCTTGATTCTATATAATTTGATTTTTGTTTAAACATTTTTGAAGCGTGTCTGTCAGCTGCATAAGTGTAACAATCAATATTGATCACGTTATGACCCTTATGTAACAACTCACTTACAAAATGTTTACCAATAAATCCTAATCCACCAGTTACTAATACAGTTTTAACCATATATTTTTCTAAATTCTTCCCATGTGTGAATATAATCAGACTCGTCAAAAGTCATGGAACAAAGAGATAGACAAATTGCTCCTTTTGTATATCCTTTTATTTCTCTCCAAATATGAGGATATAATAATAAACCAGTTCTAGAGTTAACCATCTCTACTTCTTCTGCTTTTTCTCCGTCTGACAAATAAGCAATAAATCTTCCATAAACTGGAATTAAAACTTCTTGAAGTTTATGGTGTGCGTGACCGCCTCTAACAGCTCCGGCAGGGACGCTATCAACAGTAAACATTCTTTTAATTTCAAAAGGAATTTGTTCAAGATTATTAATATAGGTTAGATTACCTCTGTCATCAGAAACAGTAGGAAATTTTAAGATTTCGTATAACATTTATCCCTCAAAGTGGAGGCTTCTGTTGCCAGGTGCCTCCGAACCCCGAGTAAGTTATGCTGCTAGAGCATACTCCTCACGTGCAAAGTTATCGTTTGCATTTAGTTGTTTTCTTACGGTTAAGGTCGTTTGCACACCTGTCTCTCAGCTTTCCTATTATCTGCCTGTCGATCCTAGTTCGGCCCCATCATAAATATACTGTTTACAGTTTTCTTGTATAAACCCATATACTGTTTTACCACATCCTGCACATCTCACAGTAAAAGCAATTTCTGAGTCAGGTATTTCAGTTATTATTTCTCTAGTACATTTATTACACATTACAATATATTTATGGTGGAGCCGCCGGGTACCGCCCCCGGGTCCAGCTCAGTTTTCAGTCCACTTCATCAAGACACTCAATCCAATAATCTTCCATAACATCGTTAACAAGAGCTTTAGCTATTGTTTCAATATCTTGATTTGTCTTTATTTGAATAGTTTTACCTATCCGAACATCCTCTACATTAGAATGCCCCATAGTATTTAATGCTCTGGTTACCGCCCTACCTGCGTTATCAAGTATTCCGCGCTTAAGCATTATAGTTATAATATATGATTTTTCGGTCACTGTCAACCCCTTTTTTAATTTTTAAAATTTTAGGTAATAGCTTCCGTCTACATCTAGTTCTTGTATATCATTATCGGCAGTTTTATAGTTAAAAATTCTAAAATCATCTGCTTCTAAGTCCCATACAAGTTCCATACCTTCTGGGTAACTTCTTTCAGATCCTGCTCCTACAATACGAGCAGCTACAAATCCGTTTGGTAAATCTTTGATTCTAGAGAACACCATTTCTCTTTTATCACCGTTCTTCTTTTTAAAAGAACCTTTATACGCTTTCATAAAAAAACTCCTTTCAAATTTATACCATTAGTATATCATTGAAAGGAGCATTAGAGAAGATATATTTTAAACCCAGAGCTTTGCGTTCCAACTTAGAGAACGTCTTTCACCCTCTCCTCTAAATGGGGGTACTTCGTGATTTAGCCAAGCAGGAAAAACATAATAGTCTCCTACCTCCGGCTTTAATGATAACATACCAGGAAACTCCAGCATGTGAGGGCTTCCTCTATCAGACCAAAGAAATTTAATTCTACCGTCATCACTGTTTGGATATGGATTATTAGTGATTTGATCTGGAACTTTTAAATAAATTATTGAACTCAAAGCAGCAAAAGGTTGACAATGATTGTGTAAAGGATTATAATCCCCCTCTCTTTGTTCATTTACCCAAAATTCATAAATATCTACACTTATTGTGTCATCCCAAAATGCGTGTGCTTTTGGGTTGTAGTGTTTGTACCCATTCATCCATTCTAAACAAATATTAGAAGAAAAAGTTAAAAAGGTAGACATTGCCTTAGACTTTTTTGTTTCTTCTGTGAGAGGTATCTCTCTTTGTTTGCCTAACTTAATTTGGCCTGCTAATCTATCATCATAGGCCAGCCCTTCTAGTTCAGGATCGTCTGCTAAAATTAAATCAGTAAGTTCTGTTAAAAAACTAACTGTTTGCTCTGGGAGCTTTACTTTGAGTATTCCTGCTTGAGTTAGCGGAACCCACTCGATTTGTACTTGGTTTTCTGTTATTTCTTCTGCCATTATTCCCTCGTGCTACTTGGTTTTCTAATTTTTGTAAAATAAGCTCTCTTTTGGCTTGTTCTTTTCTTTGCCTCGCTACTGCTCTTTTCTTTTTTTCTCTTCTTTTTTCGCCTTTAGTTTTATAAAACTGTCGCTCTTTTAATTCAATAAAAATATTATCTTGATGTAATTTTCTATTAAGAAGTTTAAAAGCTTTTAGCGGGTCGTTATTTCTAACTATTATTTTCATTTCGTATCCTATACTCATTAAAGTAATCTATTATTGTCTCCTTATAATTTTTATATTGAGAGTTCCAGTTATAAACTTGTGCTAATTTAGAAGAATCTAATGTTCCTCTATTTTTGCCTGTAGGCCCAGATTTATTGATTGTTTCTATTTCAAAACCAAGAATGTTTTTTGCTTCTTCTTTGATTACGTCTTTAGATCGTAAATATCCAGAACTTAAATTATACACTCCTGGAATCCATTTATCAACTATTTTTTTAATTACTACAGTAAGGTCCTTAATATAAATACAATCTGCTTCTTCTACAGTAACGGGACGCCCATTTTGATATTGTCTTTCAATGTTCATGGGCATTGGAAACTTACCATCCCCAAAACCGTATACATGCATAGGCCGTACTATAATATCATTTTGATCTATAAAAGCTTCACTATCTTTTTTGCATGATCCGTACCAATCCACAGGGTTTTGCTCTCCGTCTTCTTTTATAGCCCCTTCCCATGATCCATAAGACATAGAACTGGAAAAATGTAGTACAGGACATTTAAAAATTTTTTTAATATTTTCAATTCCCTTTACTATAGAAAGCCAAGTAAAGTCTTCTAAATACTGAGAAAGTATTGCCTCAGATAAGCTTCCACAGTTAATAATTAAATCTGGCTCATCTATTGTTTCTAGTTCTTTTTGCCAACTCCATCCTTTAACGATGGGGATTTCTTTTATCAACTCTTCTCTATAAATTGAAGCTTGTTTTCTATGTTTTATTTCTAATTCGGAGGCTTGTTTTAGTCCGTCTTTGCCTCTATGTATAGCTGCATACCCAGGATAGTTTTCAGACCAGTTATCCATAATAGTAATTGAGTGCTCTGTTTGTAGAACATTTGCTATAGCGGCTCCTATAAAACCTTGCCCTCCTGTAATTAATATTTTCATATTTTTTCTTTTCTTGCCCTTACATCTGTGACACATCCACAGAATCTTCCGTCACAAATAACAGGATTATTATCCCACCCGTAATCAGGATTTTCTGTTAATAAATTTCCATAGTTTTTTATACCACAGAAACTAGACTTTAAATTTAAATTTTTATCGACATATAAACAATCTGTCCCTGCCCAACACTTCCAGTTATTAAAATCTAAATTATCAATTACCATGTCAGAAAGTAATTTATCTGATGAATATTCTTTACCGTCTACCAGTATATCATTTAAGTTGTCATTATTTTCTTTTATAAAATTTACTTCACTATTACTGTGATCGTAATAAAAACTCTTTTCTCGTCCACTAGTTCTTACTGTTATTATCCTAGCATTTATTTGAGTATCTTGACAGAATTTCATTGTTTTTTCTGCAAGTGTAGAATGTCTTTTTTCATACATAATAGATACACTAACTTTATTTTTAAAGAACTCAGCTAACTTATATATTTTAGTTATGAAATTTTTGTAATTAACCCAATCAAAATGTAAACTATAAGTAATGTTGTTCATATAATTATCATGTAAGTTATAATAATATTGATAAGGTTTACTTCCGTTTGTTGTTAAATTTAATTCTATATTTGGGTTAGACTTTTTAATATATACTAAGAACTCTTCAAACCATTCTATTTGCGTAGGCTCTCCTCCTGTAAACCAGATATTTGGAGTTTTATCTTTTCCAATGTGAGTCAAAACATTATTCAATTTATTAAAAGCTAGTTTCATTTCTTCAAAACTATAATTTTTCCAAGTATTATCATGTGAACTACAGTAATTACAGTCATAGTTACAAAAAAAGGTTAACATCCAATTTATATTTATAACGTCAGAAAATATAGGAGTAATTTTATACATCTGTTAATCTACCAAATTTTTTTAACAATTGAAGTTCTTTTTCTGTATAACCTTCCATCAAATCTTCTGTCCAGTCTGTTTTATCAGGTAATAACCCTACTAACGTATTTAGTGTTAATTTTGATGTTTTAGTAAAGTTCGGTATCTCATTTTGGAGTCTTTGTATAAAATTCTTCCAATGATCAAGACTTCCTGGTTTAACCATACATCTTACCATTATCCAATTTTGTAAGTTGTTTTTATTAATTTCTTCAACAATTGCTCTTACATTGTTTATCATTCTATCTTGATCGTATGAATCTTGATGGACTGATATTGATAAACAACTATGGTGAATCAGTTCTGACAAATATTTTTCACTTCTACTACCGTTAGTTGTTGTAAATACTCTAGCTCCATAATCATTAATTTTTTTACATATTTCTATGTAATCAGGAAACATAGTTGGCTCCCCTCCCCAAAGACTCATAGTAAACGTTTTTCCTCCAAGTTTGTCAAACAAATTATCTAACCCTATAAAAACCTGTTTTGAAGTATTTTTGTGAGGTAAGTTATTATGAATCGTATCGGGACAATATTCACAAGCATAGTTACATTTTGCCGACAAAAACCATTCAAATTTTAAATCTACTTCTTTAGCTCTAAATTCTTTATACTCAGAGTTAGGGTCTTGTGATATTTTAGGCACTCCTATATCAAAAAAACATGAACAATAATCTATAGTACAAGTATGCCATTCTGTAGGTATTCTAAACTCTTTGTATATATTACCTAAATGCCCTCCTATACCACAGTCTCCTCCTTTCATATCTCCATTTTCTGCTATAGCTATATTATACTGTCCTACAGAACACTTCCAACCTTTCCAAGCATTTAATTTAGATGCACGAAGTTCTTGAGGATAAAATTCCTCTATTGTACCATCTTTTTTTATACCTATTATTGTTTTACCAGACACTTTTACTTTCCAATATTTCTGGATTTGCTGGACACATATTGCATATAGTTTCTTCTTTTTTTAATCTTTGTTCAAAGTCTAAAAATTTATCTTCATCATCTGTATAATTCAAAGGGGTATAAATATTTCTATACTTATCCCATTCTTTTGTATTATTAATTCTTTTCATTAAAGGTTCTAGATACGCTATTTGTGAGCATTTCCAAAGTTTACCTTCATATAGTTGTGTGCAGTACTTAAAATAGCAAGATTCCCAAGACTTTTTGGGGTTATTGTCTGTAAAAGGAATAACCCCGTTTTGATAAGTTTGATACCAGTGATTTGCCATATTTCTAAATTCTATTTTTACAGAATCATTTGTGTACATAGACCCATAAGAAACTATAGATTTTTGACTAGCTTTAGAAATGCTACCAAAAAATTTATGAACGCTTGTAGATAACTTTTTAAGGTACTCTTTTTCGTTAGAATGTATACTAATCGTTAGCATACAGTCAGTCTCTTTTAGAACTTCTTTTATATCAACATGTTTTTCTAGTAAAAGACCATTAGTAAAAAGTCTTAAATCTGTGTTAGGAAAGTTCTTTCTTGCTGATCGTATAATTTTTTCTAAATCTTTATGTAAAAAAGCCTCTCCTCCCATAATTTGAAGTCTTGCAGGATTAATCTTATCTTTCCAGTTTATAAAATCTTGTTCTAAGTCCTCAATAGATCTTTTACCAGATACATTGTGATCACAAAAATTATTACACCCTCTACAGTTAAGATTACAGTTTAAAAGTATAACAACATCTAAAATACGTATATCTAACATAAAGCAGAAGCTATTCTCTCTAATTCTTCATCTGTAATATAGTGGTGCGAAGGTAACATAACTGTAGAGCCTGTAAATTGCTCAGTTATTGGACACCATTTTTTATTATCATTCAACCATTCAAACTGGTGAAGTGGTTCTTTAAAAAATGTTCTTGCTAAACAACCTACTTCGTTAAGTGAGTTTATGACGGACTCAACCCGGTCTGGAGAGACTGCCATCGTATATCTCTCCCATATATAATTATCGCCGGGTACGTTTGGATAGGGAAGATTGTTTTTATACCAAGTAGCAATTACGTCTCTTTTCTTTCGATACTCAAATCGCTCAAATAACTCAATCTCCTTTAAAAGAACTGCGCAAGAGGTATTATCCATATATGACTTAGTACCATAAGTAATTATTTCTCCATTTTTTGCTCTTCCATGAGAAGCACATAGCGACACAGAACGGTAAACTTCTTCAAATCTAGTTGCAACCGCACCTCCGCTACCAAGAGTTCCTGGATATTTTGTGAAATCGAAGGAATAGCATACTGCATCAGATGAGCTACCGGGAGTATAAGCATAAGGCTCTCCCATATAAAATGCTGGAGCTGCATCTTCAATTATACTAGTCTCTGTAAAACCACTATTAATAAGTATATTTCTTATTTTTTTACAGTCTACTATAGTTCCAAAATTATGCACAGCAATTACTGCTGCGGGTTGAGGAGAGTTTTTACAGTATTCTTCTAGAGCATCCATACACATATTACCACTTTCATCGCAGTCTACAAAGTGTATTTTTCGATTCATAAATTTAACCGCATTAGCAAAAGCTCTCCACCCGTAGGCAGGAACTACAATGGTATCTTCTGGCTCAGTTAAACAATGTATGGAGATCTGAAGTGCGTCTGTGCAACAATCTGTAAATGTCCAATAAGGAATACCAGATAATTCAGCGCATTTATCATGAAGAGATTGTTGAATAGGAGATAAATCTCTACCATCTTCAGACTGATAAGGATAATCCATAGCATCACTTATTGCACGTAAGTAATCTACTTTATGTCTTTCTAATCTTTGTTTATGAGGGATAAATGCTATTTTTTTCATTATTCACCTAAATAAAATTCCTGTTGATAACTAATAGGCACTAAATCATAAGTATCAGGTCTAATTAGAGATTTACTTTTTATTCCTGATAAAAGTTCTTTAGTTTTACTAGTGTAGGTATCAAATAGTTGATGATCTTTGCTTTTCATAAGATTATATACTACACTATCTTCAGTTTTCTTTTTAATTAGCACATCTGATCCTAGCCCATCAAACTTGTCTGGTTGAAACCTATCGTCAAACTTATATCTACAGGCTTTGATTACATCTTCTTTATACTTAGAACGTTCTCCTAAATACCCAGTAGCAGTAGGAACGTGTATTTTAAAATAGTTTTTTACTAAGTGTGCTTGTTTTATTTGTAACTCTGGTGCATCTAAACTTGTATAAAACCAGTCTGCATATTGACCTATGCTAAGTCCTTGACCCATTTTTGCATAAAACTTATTATTTTTTACTTCTACTTGTGGTTTCATATCAGCAAAAATATGACCCGTGTAGTGTACAAAATCTTTGTAAAACCCTAGCTCTTGATAAATTGGAAGGGTTAACCTTCTGATATTACCAATAGACCCGTTAAAGTATGAGTCAAACCAAAGATTACCGTCTAGCAGCTTTAACAGAAGTTCTCTTCCGAATCGGTTTATTGTAATCTTTGTTTTTTGTAAATAGTTTTTATAGATGTTTAGCTTTTTTATTGCTAATTCTACATCAGGTAAAGGATTTTCATTAGCGACTTCGAATACATTTATTACAATCTCATCAGGATCAATACCAGCTTTTATAAATGATTGTACCATTGTCTCAGAATCTGCTCCCCCACTAAAGTATAGTGTAAGATACGGGTACATCTGCCTTAGTTGTCGGCATCTATTAATTAATAAGTTATCAAAAGATTCTGACGGTTCAATTTCCCAGTTATATTGATCCCACTGGCCGTCATGTAAAAGAAGTCTTAAGTTTTGAGGGGTTTCATCAGATAAGATGAGAGATATTTTACTATTATAACTTTTATTTGTGTGTATATTATAAACTTTTTGATGAGAAAAGATAAAGTCTCTGTCAAACTCCATTAATCAACTTTCCAACCCAATTCCTTCATCCAAGATTCATAAGTTTCCCAATTATTTTTTCCAATGCGCTTTTGAAAAGGTTGTCCTTCTTCAACAGCTACAAACACAGGAAAGTTTTTCCATCCATATAGAGCTACTCTTGGGTCCGAATCATCAAAGTATTCTACACTTAGATCATACTCACCATCATTATCAACGTAGGCTTCCATACGATCTCCCATTTCACGGGTCCATTGTTCTAAGTTACCAAAAGAAGTGTAAACACCCCATAGATTACATGTTTTCATTTTAGTCTTCCCAAAAGTTTCTTTCTCGTTTAATATATAAAGGAGATTCAGTTCCGTCATCGAACTGTAAGAATGAACGATGACCATCTGCGTCTGATATTTCAGCAATATCTTCGCGTGAACCTTCAAAGACAATAGTAATTTCCCCAGTTTTATTTTGCTCTGGGGTAACATGAGAACTTACATATGAAAAACCTTGATCTTCATAGTGTTCAATTGTCTCTTTATAGTCAATGCGATATGTTGAAATTTCTACTAAATTACGCATAATTGTATGGTATCATAGTAGTATGGCAAAGTCAATTAAAATGTCATCATAAACACTGATTTGCTAATTTTTTCTGGTAAAACAAACATAAATTTAGTATAATAAGAAAATGGAGGAAAACAATGGCAAAAGCTATTAAATATCAAGTTAAGTATCGTCCACATCGGTCGTTCTTTTGGCGTAAAATTAAAAATGTGCTTGAAGATGGAGTGATTGATGATACTAATGTTCGTTTCTTTATAAATGATAAACAAGAACGAATTGAGTTGGCTCTAGAAGGTATTCATCTAGTGTTCTCAGCAGAACGTGTAGATGCTATCGAAGAGCTTAATCGTAAAACAAGAGAAGACCTAAAAATTCAGTCAAATACAGGATTGGCAGGTCTATAAGGAAAAAGTATGTACTTAAAAGCAAAAGAGTACTTCATACAACTTTCTAATCAAGGTCACGAATCAGCGGCTATCCTCCTAGAAGAGTATGAAGAACTAAAAGAGAGTAACGGAGAATTTGTGGCAGCACTCTTTCTTCGTGATGTATATCAAGAATTTCAACAAAATATGGATCGTGTAAAAAATGGTTAAAAGAAAAGAAACACCTAAGAATCTAGGATTTTCAACTTGGGATGTAAATGTTTATATTCGTGAGTGTCCTAATGTAGTTAGGTGGAATCCTCGTCTAGCTATTGATTGGATGGAGTCTATCGCTGTACGTATTTGGAGCGATACTCAAGCTCAAGCCTATAATCGAGCAGCTAAACGTATGAATGATTATCTAGATCATCTTGAAACTTGTCGGTTCTATGACAAACGTGAAGTTTGGGAAAATGATAGTGTTCGACGAGTTAAATTACTTGAAACCTATGACTGAAGCACTAGCTAAAATGCAGTGCAGTAAATAATGAAATTTTGAATTTGCACAAACCAGAAAGTTGTGCTATTCTAATTATGGAAATAAATGATGGTTCGTTGGAAAAACAAAAACCCATATTTGAATTTTTATCGTGAAACTAAACGCGTTGTTTTATCAAAAGACAGCGATGAGGCAAAGATTAAACTTATCTCTCAGATGATCACTCGTAATTATACAGGAGACTGGTTGTTTAGTCATCCTTCTCATAAGTATCTTGGGAACGGAGTTCCTCAGCCGGGTGACGACGTTTCACAAAATCCTTATTATCTTTTCTTAGACCACGCTCGAAGTGTGCTTCGAACACAGGGTAACGTCTCTGAAAAGGTTAATAAAATTGCCGAAGAACTTTCTTGGATGTCAGAAGACCGTCTACAAGATTGGGCATATACGGCATAAAAATAGATGGGGGACTTGTGCCCCCATTTTTTATTGGAGCATCATGAAAAATATAGTATCAGCACCTATGAATCAAGTATATAGTAGAGAATATGTAGAAGCGTGTATTGATGCTGACATTACCCCTGGAATTTTTATGGGAGATAATTCTATACCTGAAAAAGATTTGATAGATTTTAGAGATTATTTATATGTTTCTTTCCCTGTAAGTTACGTAAGAAAACACGATATTTATAAATATAAATTTAAAACAATTGAATTATTAGGTTGGAATGGTCGGAAACTATCAGAGCTATTAGATATCTGTAATAAGATACAAGATTACGGAACTAAGGTTGTTTTTAAAAACTGGAAACCAGAAGTAGCTCCTATCATACTGTGTAAAGGAAATGAAGGAGCAGGGCTTACATCCAATGACTCTTTATTTAAACGTTTTAATGATCTAAAATCAGAATACCCAAACAAAGAAATTTTAGTCAGTGGAGGTATTTATAGTAGTACTCAAGTTAAATACTATTTAACTAACGGAGCTACTGCTTGTCTTATAGGAACTCTTTTTGCCTCTTGTAAAGAAAGTCCTTTATGTTTAGAGGCAAAGAATATACTTATTAAGGCTAACTATAATCATACTAAAAAATTTCCTCAAAACGGGTTAAAATTAAGTAATTTTAACAAAACAGAGTTTAATAATACCAAAGAACTTCGTATGGGAGTAACTACTGGTAAAAAGGGTGTTATATACGCAGGAAGAGCTTTAGATTTTATAAAAGAAATAAGACCTTTAAAAGACATAGTAAATGATCTTAGGAGCGAGTTATGAATCAGATTGAAAAAGAAGTATATCACTACTTTAAAAGAACTCCCATAGATGTAATGGATGAAGAAGAAGGAACTATAGCCTCTACAGGTAGGTGGCAACTAAGTGTTCCCAGAGAAGATGGTAGTGATAATATAGGAATGTTAAATTTATGGTTAGCAACAAAAGTAGTTTCTGATACTAGTAATTTAGAATTTGGAGACGAGTCTGTTATTGACAGCATGGTAAATATATGCGATAATTTAATAGAATATGGACTTTTAAAAGAAGATCCACAATACAAAAGACAAAAATTTACACTTATAACAAATGAGGAATTAAATGCCAGAAGAGACGAACGAGGTCCGTACAGTAGACCCGAGCATGATTGATAAGCAAGAGCTTATGACAAAAATTACTGCGATTACTGATAATCTTCTTCAGATTGAAAGTTTTCGTGAACTTAATAATGATATTGTAAAGGAAGTAAAAGAAGCCTATGGTTTTAACGCTTCTGCTATTAGGGCAGCTGCTACGGCTCTTTATAAACGAAAGAAAGAAGAGCTTGAAGAAAAGCAAACTGAAATTATGACTATCATTGAGTTGGTCGAGAGTGCCAAAAGACGATCAGCCGCCGACCTTTGATTATAAGCACCCGCCTCATGAAAGAGAGAGTTGGGATCAGTTTTTAATTCGTAAGTCAAGAGAAGAAAGAGAGTATAATGCCCGAAGGACCGGAGTGCACTATAGTAGCACGTCAGTTACATTCCGTTATAAATGGAAAGACTATCTCAAATATAGAGATTTTAACTGGAAGATATCTCAAAAAAGAACCTGATGGTTTTACAGAGTATTTGGACTATGCAATTAACGAAAAGCCACAAAAAGTACTTGGCGTTAATAATAAAGGTAAATTTATTTATTGGATTACTAGCTCTGGAGTTATATTTAGCACCCTGGGGATGACAGGTACTTATAAAACAGAAGATAACAAATATGCAAGAGTTCGTTGGGATTTTGACGATGGATTTTCTGTATACTATTCTGATATGCGTAATTTTGGTACTCTTAAGTTTTTCTCAGGAGATAAATGCCAAACACATTTAAATAAAAAACTATCTGAGATAGGTCCAGATATGTTAAATGAGCCTTGTGATGAAGAAACTTGGTTATCTATATGCGAAAAGAGAAAAAATAATTCTCTAGTAAAATTTTTAATGGAGCAAAAAAATGTATCAGGTGTGGGAAATATTTATAAATCCGAAAGTTTATTTCTATCTGCTTTGGCACCCCATAGAAAAGTGGGTGAGTGCAATGAAGAAGAACTTTTGCGGCTTTATAAATCAGTAAAAACTGTACTTAAAAATTCATTAGAATCTGGTGGGGCAACCATTAGAAACTATTCGGATTTATACAACAATCAAGGTGACTACGTAGCTTTCCCATCTAAAGCAGATGATATGATGAAAGCTAGAATAGGTGTAATGGTATACTCTCAAAAAGAAGACCCATACGGAAACCCTGTCGAAAGAATAGTGCTTGATGACAAAAGAACAACGCATTGGTCACCAGAAATTCAAAAGTAAATGAGTACAAAATATATAATTGAATATTTGGGAGGCAGTAAAGGAGATTTATTAGTTAGGTTTTTAAATAAAGAACCTGCAAATTTTGCAGCTAATAATCGAACACTAGCTAATCTCAACTATATTAATTGGTTAAAACTAGTTAATCCTTACGATCTCACTTTACAAAGGTTTGAAGAGGTTCTAGTCAATAACGATAAAAACTATGTACCAGCACATCCTTTGTGGGTTACATTAGATAATAATTATTTGGAACTGCTCGATAAACATAACTATAAAATTATAAAAGTATCGGTAGATCCAAAACATTATATAACAGTTCGTATAGAGTCTATTTTAAAAAATATAGTTTCTGGTTTTTCTACTCACGAGATTGTAGAAATAATGAATTCTGTTTATATTCAAGGTAAAGATTTAAATTCTTTTACTTTTTCAGATATCAGTTCAAGAAAAATAAATATAAATGACGAGCAACAAATTTGGAATCAAAGAGCTGATGTGTTTCGTCTTTTTGATAAGGTGTTAATCAACAATAGACAAGCTACTAGCTACGATAGTTTATTTTTAGATTTTACTAGTGATTTACTAAACGGATATGATTTAGATGCATGGAAGGTATTAGTAAGTAAAAGTTGGTGTGATTTTGATGGGGCAGGGTATAGAAAAAATATAATAAAAAATGAAATACCTCAGACCCTATATGGAAAAGAATTAGTAAAATTTATCAAAGATAAGTGTAGTATAAAGTAAAAATGATATTGACAACTATTTAAAATTTTAGTAATCTTATTATTATGAATTTTAGTTTAAAAAAGAATGAAGAACTTGTAAATCAACTTAATTTCTTACATAGAGAAATTGCAGAGTTGAAAACACGGATTCAACCTCACGATACTGGTCATATACACACTACTATTAGGGTGTTAGAGGGCCGTGTAGAAGAAGTTACACAACAGCTTATTAGAGTTTAATAACCCAAAGGGGTTGCCTAATGGAACCCCAGATAAATCTTGCTTAATAAGGAGAAATGAAATGGTAAGCAATCAACTATCACTTTTTGACGTAAATCGTCTAACCCCCTACGCTGTAGGATTTGATCGTATGTTTGATCAACTAACAAACTACGCACAACATCAAGCCCAGTCTACGGGATTCCCTCCCTACAATATTCGTAAAGAGGGAGAAACTTACTACATTGATTTAGCAGTAGCTGGTCTTTCTAAAAAAGACTTGGAAGTAGAAGTTGCTGAAGGTGTTCTCACTATTCGGTCAACTTATGAAGGAATCGGTGCCGATAATTTAATTCATAAAGGCATTTCTTTCAAAAAGTTTACAAGAAAGTTTACTTTAGCTGATGATATCGTAGTAAAAGAGGCCGAGTACTCGAATGGTATGCTCACAATTGAACTTGAGCGAATTATTCCAGAAGAGAAAAAGCCTAAACTTATTACAATTAAGTAATTTAGCTTAAGGAGGAGGGGGGTGCTTATGCGCCCCCCTTTTTTTATTTTTATGAAGAACATGTTAATCTTAATTATAAGTGTTCTTTTATTTTGTTCTACTGTTTCCGCAGAAGAAAGCAAAGACCCTTATGAGGTTATGGAAGGAGGATATGTTCCTCTTCCAATGTTTTGTGGCCCCGCGCCAGGTTTTATGAAAATTTTGCAAAGGCATTATGATCCTGTAAAAAACTGGGTAGAGATAGACGGAGAAAATATTATAACTTATTGGAAGCGAGTTGATGATGACAATCAAGAAGCACATAAATTTATGATGACAGTAACATTTACTAATCAAATGATGTGTATTCTTTCGATGGGTGATGATATTATAGAAAGATATAAAAGAGCATAAATATGCAATTTAATTATAAAATTACAGAATCTGTGACAGCAGAAACGCTGCCGACGGGACGTACTTACTTTACCCCAGACGGTTCTTACCCTAGTATAACTACACTACTTGGTAAAACTTCTCCAAGTTTAGTTTGGTTACAAAAGTGGAAAGAAAAAGTAGGGGAAGAAGAAGCTGCTCGTATATCTAAAGAAGCAACAGATAGAGGCACTTTAGTACACGAGTATCTAGAAAGATACTGGAATGAAGAAGATATCGTAGGAGACTTAGCAAAAGAACCTGCAAAAGTGCGAGGCCCTGCTAATGCTCTTATACGAGGTACTTCTAAAAATGTTACAGAAGTTTGGGCGCAAGAAATTCCTGTCTGGAGTCCAACATTAGGCTTTGCTGGTAGAGTCGATATGATTGGTAAGTGGAATGATGTTCCAGCTATTATAGATTTTAAAACTTCAAAGAAGTTAAAAAAAGGAAAAGATATTAAAGACTACTATCTTCAATGTTCTGGCTATGCTTATGCTCATAATGAGTTATTTGGAACAGATATTAAGAAGATCGTAGTAGTAATTGGTGTAGACGGAGAAGCGGAACCTCAGATATTTGAGCAACGCGCCGTTTTATTTTTGCCTGATTTAAAAAACAGAATTTTAACGTACAAGAAAATGAATGAGACATAAAAGACGGAAACTACCTTATAATTATTTAGAAAAGTATTTAAATGTAGAGTTAGATAAAAGAGATTATGATTTTATCAGAGGGTGTTTAAACCACCAAAAACTATATTTTCAACTTAATAATGTACAATGGGATACAATTAAAAAGATAGAAAAAAGGTATCTCAATACAGGAGATAAATAAAGTGGTCGATGATGAAATAACTCCGCATACTATTCTTACTGCGGATAAACTTGAACCTCTTTTGGATAAAGAAAGAGAAAAATATATGAAGATTATTAATAATCTTACAGATCAAATTAAAAAA
>MDSW01113766.1_pt1 | contig 17917 bp, 13 predicted proteins | sample 811171 | NCBI WGS metagenome assembly MDSW01 (sample SAMN05326641, study PRJNA326480) | marine metagenome | isolation source: seawater | place: Atlantic Ocean: North West | collected 2012
CCCGGTGACCGTCAACGCCATGCGGGCGCCCTTGCGGGCGTCGCTGTTGCGCCACCAGAAGCTGATCAGCAGAAACGAGCTGATGCTGGTGAGCTCCCAGAACAACCACAATTGCAGCAGGTTGCTGGACAGCACCACTCCCAGCATGGCGGACATAAAGAACAGCAGGTAGCTGTAAAACACCCCCATATTGTCCCGCTCGGACAGGTAATATCGGGCGTACAGAATAATCAGCAGGCCGATGCCCAGAATCAACAGGCAGAACAGAAATGCCAGCCCATCCAGGTGCAACGACACATTCAATCCCAGCAGCGGCACCCAGGCCAGGGAAAAAGTCGGAATCTCGCCGGCGAATACTTCCGGTGCCCGCTGCAGCAGGACAATCAGCGCCAGGGCAGGGGGCAAAGCGGTAACCCAGGCCGTCACGGTGCGGCCGGCCCTGGCCATTAGCACGGGCAGAGCAATGCCTGCCACGGGCAGCAACAAAATCCACAGTACATTCATTCCGGCGGCGGCCTCACAAGAATGCGTTTAGTTTTTAGAATAGTCAGGCCGGAAAGATAACACGAATGTTATAGCACGTCAGATTCTGCGGCGGATCCCTGGGTCAAAGATAATAGCTGTCGGTGAGCTGACAGTAATGGGTGGCCGGCCCGGGTCCGAACGGGTTGACGATCATATTGAGGCCGTTGGGGACTTCCTGCCACTGCACCCGAAAACGCTCGTTGTAGGTGTGGTCCACAAAGTCGGCGAACTGGTTTTCGCCGGTGAAGGTGTAATAGGCGGTATTGGAAATCACTTCGCCGGCGGTGTAAAAGGTATAGCTGCCGGTACCAATAACACCGGTGATATCGGGGTTGGGGCCGGGGCCCCAGGTAACGCCGCCGCCGGCCACCGCTTCAATATCCATGGTCATTTGCGCGGTCTGTCCGTTCAGATCACAGTCAAACAGAAACCGGGCCTGATTGGAGGGGTTGCCGCCGGAGCTGGAGCCACCGTCACCGGAACCGCCACCCCCGCCACCACCACAGCCGGCGGTGAGGGTGACCAGAGTGCTGAGGGCGACCGTTCCCAGGCACCGGGAAATGAACCGACTGGATCGAGGCGTTTCAGTTGACATGACGAAGACCCCCTACTGCGGCGCCGGGGCCTCGCCGTCGAGCTCCGGCAGCGGTGCGGGACCCGTTGCCTCAACCTCGGCCAATGCCTGGCACAGATAACGGGCCAGTGCCTGCACCTGGGGTTCGCGGCAGAAGGTCACGTGGTCCCCCGGGGAATCGTTGACGGTGAGCTCGCCGCACCACTGCCCCCAGGCCAGGCGGGGGTCCTGGTCCGGCTTAAAGCGATAGTAGCCGTGTTGGGCCAGAATCATGTGGGTGTTCACCGCCAGGGTTTCCGGCGTAAAGGCCGCCAATACCCGTCCCGGCGCCAGGCCCCTGGCCGCTTTCCACCATTGCCCGAACAAATTGCCCAGGCTGCGGGTGAGGTAGGGCAGTGCCCCCACCGGACCCAGGTGCCGGCTGCGGTGCCAGTGGTAGCGCAGCCGGTCCAGGGGATCCTGAGGCGGGGCATCAATGCCCGCCGGCACCGGTGGGTCCAGCAGGGCCAGGTAGTTTACGGCTTCTCCCAGCCGTTGTAATTCCATGGCCACCTGAAACGCCACCACCGCGCCAAAACAATGGCCTCCCAGATAATAGGGCCCTTCCGGTGCCACCCGGCGCATGGCTTTGAGGCACAGCCGCGCCAGGGCCGGATAATCCAGTTCCGGTTGTTCCAGCAGAATGGAGGCTCCCAACGGGATGCCATACAGCGGCTGATCCGGGGTCATGTGGCGGCCGATATCAAAATACTCGGCAATCAGGAAGAAGGCTGGGCGATGACCCTGGGTCTGCAGGGGGATCAACAGTTCATCCACCATGCGGTCCCGCTCCAGCATCAATCGGAACTGGCGCAGACCGGGAAACTCGAACACAGCCCCCGGCGGCACCTGGCGGCCGAATTCTTTTTCCACCAGGGCCACCAGCCGCAGCGCCAGCAGACTGTTGCCGCCGTAATCGAAGAAGGAACTTTCGGGCCCCGCCGGGTATTGACCCAGCAGGCGCTCCCATAAGCCGGCCAGCCGCTGTTCCCAGGGGTGCCACTGGTGCGGGTCGACTGTCGTCGTGGGGGCCCCGGTTGGGTCATTGGGTGCGGGGTCCGGCAGTGCCCCCAGATCCACTTTGCCATTGGCGCTCAGGGGTAGCTGACTGATGGGCTGGAGGGTGCGGGGAATCATGTACTCCGGCAGCCGGGCCTGCCAGTGTTGCAGCAGGGCCTGAGGGTCAAACCCATCGCCGTCACACAGCACCCAGGCCGCCAGCCAGGGTTGACCGCGATCACCATGCCTGACCGCGGTTACGCAGCGCTGCACCCAGGGTAATTGACTGGCCAGGGATTCGATTTCCCCCAGCTCGATACGGTAACCGTGCAGCTTTACCTGATTATCCACCCGGCCCAGAAACTCCAGGGTGCCATCCCCCAGATGGCGGCCCCGGTCACCGGTACGATAAAGGGGGCCGAACTCCGGGTGCTGGATAAAGGCCTTGCCGGTGCGCTCGGGGTCACGCCAGTAACCCCGGGCCAGCCCCACCCCGCCGATGTACAAATCCCCGGCCACCAGGGTGGGGCAGGGGCGCAGTTCCGGGTCCAGTACGTACCAGCTTTGATTGGCCATGGGCCGGCCGTAGGGGATGGAGTGCAGCCGGGGGTTAAGTGTGGTAATGGGATGAATGATGGACCAGATGGCGGCCTCGGTGGCGCCCCCCAGGCTGTACAGCTCCGCGGCGGGTAAGGTTTCCCGCAGCCGGCTGGGCAAATCCAGGGGAATCCAGTCACCGCTCATCATCACCAGGCGCAGGCTTTGCAGTTGGGGGGCGGCGCCGGTCAGCCCTTCAATCAGCATTTCCGCCAGCGCCGGTACCGAGTTCCACAGGGTGACCCGGTGGGCCGCAATCAGCTGCCGCCAGACCCCCGGGTCCCGGGTGGCTGCGGCGGGGCAGATCACCACCGCGGCGCCGGCGGCGAAAGCCCCAAAATAATCGTAGACCGAGAGATCAAAGGCACAGGAGGAAATACCGAAAATGCGGTCGGAGGTACTTACCGCAAAGCGTTCATTGCAGTCCAGAACGGTGTTGGCGGCGGCGGCATGGGACACCATAACGCCCTTGGGCTGGCCGGTGGAGCCGGACGTGAAGATGATATAGGCCAGATCGTCGGGGGTGGTCGCGCTTTCCACCGGGGTATCCGGCAGGGCATCGAGAGCGGAGGCCGCCTGCCGCAGATCCAGGGTACGGCCCGCCAGCAATGGCGTTTCCGCGCCGGTGCTACAGGTGATCACCGCCGCCGGTTCCACTGCGGTTACAATGGCCTGAACCCGTTCCGGGGGCCAGGCCATATCCAGGGGCACGTAGGCGGCGCCGGCTTTCATGGCCCCCAGCAGTGCCGCCGCCAGCTCGAAGCCCCGCTCCACCCGGACCGCCACCCGGGAACCCGCCACCACGCCCCATTGCTGTAGCTGACGGGCAATGCGGTTGGCATAGGCGTCCAGCTCCCGGTAACTGTGGCTGCCCCGGGCGGTGATGACGGCCGGCGCCGCCGGATTGGCCAGGGCGCTGGCCTGGGCCAGGGCGTGCAGGGTGGTGCGGTGGGGAAGATCCCGGGTAGTGGCGTTGAGCCTGTGGACGGTGGCGTCCCGTTCGCTGAGCGGCAGCCAGTCCAGGGCCGTCAGTGGTGTGTCCGGCGCGCGGGCATAGAGTTCCAGGGCCCGCTCCAATTGCCGGGTCAGGCGCTCGGCATAACCGGGGGAAAGGCGGTCAGTATCCACCATCAGGCGGATCTGCAACTGGTCAGTGCCGGTGACACTGACACTCACGGGCCAGCGGGGTTGTTCATGGAGCACGAACCGATGGCCCGGCCCCAGACGCTGCGCGGCCCGGCCCCAAACCGGATCACGATCGTACACCAGCAGGGTGGCGAACAGGGGGGATTCCGTATTGATATCCAGCAGCCCGGAAATCTCCTGTAACGGGGTCAGTTCCCGGGTTCGCATTTGTTGCTGGGCCTCTCGCACCTGTTCCAGTATCTGGCGGGGGGTAGCGCCCGGGCGCAGTTGCACCCGCAGCGGCAATAGGTTCATAAACATGCCGCAGGCGGTGGCTTGGATGCCGTGCCGGCAGCTGCGGATATTGCCGAACACCAGATCGTCGTCACTGGTCTGGTTGGCCAGCACCTGGGCCCAGGCGCCCTGCAGCAGATTATTCAGGGAGATTCCCAGATTGGCGGCGGCCTGTTGCAGTTGTCCGCTCAGATCCTCGGGCAATTGCAGGCTGGCACAATAGCCGCGCTGCTCCCTGTCCGCCGTGGCAGAGGGGTCGGTGGGGAGAGGGTTGGGCTGCTGGAAGCCCTGCAGATAGTCGCGCCAGAAATCCGGGTCCACCGTGGTTTGGGTGTACCGTTGCCGGGCGTGGCGGAGAAAGCTGGAGGCCGGAGGCAGCTCAGGGGTTTGCTGACGGCACAGGGCCAGGTAGGCCTGGGCCACTTCGTCCAGCACCTGAGCAATGGAGCGGCCATCAAGTATCAGGTGGAGGAAAGACCATACCAGCACATGATCGTCCTCGGCAAAGCGCAGTAACGTCAGCCGGGACAGGGGGGGCTGATCCGCCGCCGGCGCCAGCCGCCGGTCCCGGGTCAGGAATCCCTTCAGGGTATGGGCCCGTTGCTGGAGGTCGGTGTCTTCCACCACCTCCAGCGCCAGCCTGGGTTGGGTGTGAGAGACGCGCTGCTCCGGCAGCTCCCGTCCCCGCCAATGCACTTCCAGGTTCAGGGCATCGTGCCGCTGGTATACCAGCTCCCAGGCCCTGGCCAGACAGTCCACCTGCAGTGGCCCCTGGATTTCCCACTGCAGCTGCTCGAATTCGAAACCCTGGGCGGGATAGCCCAGACCCGATACCAGCATCCCCTGCTGTACCCCGGTAAGCGGCGCGCTGTCGGCATCCACTCCCGCCGTCTCGGCGGCGGCATTGAGAAAATGAGTCGTGGTCAATGAAACACCGTTGTATTAGCCCCGAAAAAGTGCAACCTGGCAACAAACCAATGATCAATTCATCCGATCCGTCGTTGTAAGGATTACCAGAGATCGTCCCCGGCGGATACCCGGCAAAGGTCCGGAGTATGACCTGGGTCAACCTGCCACGGCCAGACATGGCGGGAGCTGGGTCTACTTTCCCTGTTGGATTGCGTTGCCTGTTCCCTCAGGTGCCACAAAAAGTATGCAGGATTCGTTCCTCTGGCGCCGGTGGGTGCTGCAGATGCTGATAGCGGGGCAGCTCGGACCAGGGGTCCGCCAGGGCCTGCACCAGGGTTTCAAACACCGAATAGTCCCCCTGCTCTGCGGCGCTGATGGCCTCCGCCACCCGGTGATTCCGGGGAATCAGGGCCGGGCTGGCCCGCTCCATCCGGTGGCGGGCGGTGGCCGGGTGTTCCCGTCGGGTCAGGTTTTGCTGCCATTGGTCCAGCCACTGCTCCAGCGCTTGTTGCTGGGTTTTCGAGTCAGTGGCTCCAGGCAGTGTCAATAACTCCAACACCGGCTGCCGGGATGCCCCGGGCTCCGTCAGCTGGCTTAGTCGGCGCCAGAACAGGGTGTAATCCAGTCCGCTCTGCTCCAGCAGGACCAGCCCCTCTTCCACCAGATCCCGGTCGCCGTCCTCTGGCTCCGGGAATCCCAGTTTTTTCACCATGGCGGTTTCCCAGGCCTGCTGTTGCCATTGGGGAAACCGGTTCAGCACATTCATGGCCAGCTCCACCCGCTGCTCGTCGTCACCGGGAAACAGGGGCAGCAGGGCTTCCGCCAGCCGGGCCAGATTCCACTGGCCGATGGCCGGCTGGTTGCGATAGGCGTAGCGGCCAAACTGGTCGATGGAACTGTACACCTGATCGGCCCGGTAGACGTCCATAAACGCACAGGGTCCGTAATCGATGGTTTCGCCGCTTAGCGTCATATTGTCGGTGTTCATTACACCGTGAATAAAGCCCAGCTCCATCCAGCGGGCGATCAGTTGTGCCTGGCGTTCGCACACTGCCGCGAACAGCTGTACATAGCGATCTTCCGCGGTTCGATCCAGTTCCGGATAGTGGCGCTCCAGGCTGTGGTCCGCCAGTGCCTGCAGGGTGACCAGATCCTGGTTCAGAGCAAAGTACTGTAGTGTGCCCACCCGGATGTGGCTGGCCGCCACCCGGGTAAATACCGCCCCGGGCTCTGGCTCCCGGCGCATCACCGGTTCGCCGCTGGCCACCACCGCCAGGGCCCGGGTGGTGGGGACCCCCAGGGCATGCATGGCCTCGCACAGAATATACTCCCGCAGCGCCGGTCCCAGCGGACAGCGACCATCGCCGCCGCGGGAAAACGGAGTGCGACCGGAGCCCTTGAGTTGAATATCCCGCAGCTGGCCCTGACGATCGATCACGTCCCCCAGCAGAATGGCCCGGCCGTCCCCCAGTTGGGGATTGAGCTGACCGAACTGGTGGCCGCAATAGGCCATGGCCAGGGGCTCGGCATTGTCCGGCAGGCGGTTGCCGGCAAACACCTGAGCCAGGTGCGCCGGGTCCGCGTCCTCCAGTTCGATATTCAGCTCCGCCGCCAGGGCATAGTTGAAGCGAATCAACTGCGGATCCCGCACCGGGCGCGGGGGCAGTTTTTCGAAACTGGCCGCGGGTAACTGGGCATAAGCATGTTTAAACGGAATATGCATGAGATAACTCCACTGCGCTGGGTCTGAGCTTAACAGGCTCCTGCCCGCTCAGGGAATGCCCCCACTGGCCTGCACGTCGAATCCGGTTTTGAACTGCAATGTGTGCAGGCGTTGATACAGCGGACTGCTCTGCTCCAGTTCTTCATGGGTACCGATGGCTTCCAGCCGGCCCTGATTCAGTACCGCAATGCGGTCGGCGTTTTTCACCGTGGCCAGGCGGTGGGCGATCACCAGAGTGGTGCGGCCCTGCATTAACCGCTCCAGGGCCTGCTGTACCAGTTGCTCGCTGTGGGCATCCAGGGCGCTGGTGGCTTCATCCAGCAGCAGGATCGGCGCGTCCACCAGCAGTGCCCGGGCAATGGCGATGCGCTGTTTCTGGCCGCCGGAAAGGCCGCTGCCGGCATCTCCCACCGGGGTGTCGTACTGGCGGGGCAGGGTTTGGATAAAGTCATGGGCGTGGGCGGCCTTGGCCGCCTCCTCCACCGCCTGGCGGGAAGCGTCCGGGCGGCCGTAACGGATATTGTCCAGAATGCTGCCGTAGAACAGCACCGGGGCCTGGGTGACAATGGCAAAGCAGGCCCGCAAATCCCGCAGCGCCAGGGTCCTGATATCGATGCCGTCCACGGCAATCCGCCCGCTTTGGCAATCGTAAAACCGCAACAGCAGGTCAAACAGGGTGGACTTTCCGGCGCCGGAAGGCCCCACCAATGCCAGCGTCTCCCCCGCCCGTACCCGCAGGGTGAGTGCCTCCAGCGCCGGGTTATCGGGGCGGGAGGCATAACAAAAGGTCACCTCCCGCAGATCAATCTGGCCCCGCAGCGGCTGTGGCAGGGGCGCGGGCACCGCCGGCTCCTGAATGTCCGGTTCGCAGCGCAGTAATTCGTAAATCCGTTGGGTGGCGCCGGCGGCCCGCTGTAATTCCCCGATCACTTCGGAAATGGAGGCCACCGCGGAACCCACGATCACACTGTAGAACACAAAGGCCGCCAGCTCGCCACCGGAGATCCGGCCCTGGATCACATCCCGGCCCCCCACCCAGAGCATCAGCGCCACCGCCCCCAGCACCAGCAGAATCACCGAGGTGATCAACAGCCCCCGTTGTACATTGCGGCGTACCGCCACCTGAAACGCGTTTTCCACATGGGCTTTAAAGGCGTTACGGTCATTGGCTTCGTGATGATAGGCCTGCACGGTTTTGATATTGCCGAGTATCTCCCCCACGTAGGCACCCACCTCCGCCACCCGGTCCTGACTGTCACGGGACAGTCCCCGGACCCGGCGCCCGAACAACAGGATCGGCGATACCACCAGGGGCACCGCCACCACCACAATCAACGTAAGTTTGGTGTTGGTGATAAACAGCCAGATGAGCCCCCCCACAAACATCACCAGATTGCGCAGGGCGATGGACACCGATGAACCCACCACCGCCTGAATCACCGTGGTATCGGTGGTGAGGCGGGATTGAATCTCCAGCGCCCGGTTCTGCTCGAAAAAACCTGGATGCAGATGCAACAGATGATCGAACACCTGGCGCCGGATGTCCGCCACCACCCGCTCCCCCAGCCAGGATACCCAGTAATGACGTAAATAAGTGCCAGCCGCCAGCACCAACACCAGCAGCCCGAACAGCATCACGTAGTGCCGCAACTGTGCCGTGGAGGCTGTGGCAATGCCCTGATCGATCAACAGTCGCAGACCCTGGCCGATGGACAGGGTGGTGCTGGCGGTGATCAACAGCCCCAGCACGCTGAACAGGATGGCCCGGCGATAGGGGCGCAACCGGCCCAGGGCCCAGGTGACAGCGGTGGAATCCGGCAACGGGTTCTCCTTTGCACTTGGTAAGCAGTCAAAGGCCTGGAGCATACTCCTCGCCGCGGTTGAGGTACAAGGCGTTAGAGGCTGATCAAGCGGTTACCACAGGCGTCCCACATACACCACCGCAAATCCCAGATAAAACAAACCCGCCAACCCCATGGCCAGGGTGGTGGCCAGACCAGGCTGCAACCCTTCCGGTAACCGCCGTCGATTCACCCAGAGTGCGGTGAACACGATAAAAGGCGTGTGGGCCGCCGCGATAATGCCGGAGGCGGACATCACTTTCACCGGGTCGGAAAACACCAACAATATGCCCACCGGGATTATCCCGGTGATCAGTGCAATGTAAAACCGTTTCAAATGCCGGCGCTGGAAAATGGTCCAGCCGGTATGACGTTCCAGGGTTTCCATCTGCCGCACCAGCCAGGGGGCGTTATCGGTATGACGGCGGCGACACAGAATTAATGTGATGTCGGCGAAGCTGCGGCCCCAGCCATCCTGGTTGGCCAGGACGCTGCCGCCCAGGGCGATAATCATGGCCGCCAGCAGCAGGAATTTGCCCGCCGGGCCCCAGACTTCGGAGAACAGTCGCGCCAGGTCCACTGCCACGTCCGTACCCTGGGGCATAATACCCTTGGCCGCCAGCAACTCGGCCCCCAGAATCATAAAGGCAAAGATCACCACCAGACCGCCCACTACGCCCAAAGTGGCGGTGCCGGTCATGATCCGGATCCAGTCCCGGGCCCGGGCCCGGCGGGTGTCGTCCCGCTCCGATCCCAGCTCACTGGCGGCGTGTTCCTCCCGGGTATCCTGGGGGATTTCGTCGTCGGCATCACGGCTGCACAGGCCGCCACCGAAGCCGCGGGTGGCGGTCCAATAGCCGAACCAGACGATACCCATCGACCCGGCCAGGATAGTGCCCACCCAGGGCAGAATGACATACAGTTCCGGGTCCTCCGGCCACTGCAGCAGCAGCCCCTCGCCGATGGCCGCAAGATCCGGGGACACCGTGATCGCGGAAACGATCACCATCAGCATCAGCAGCAACGCCATCACCCGACTGAATTTCTCAATGGTGAGATACTGCCCGCTGACGGTGAATGCGGTACTGAGCACGACCACCACAATGCCATAAACGGTGGCGCCCCCGGGCAGGAAGGCCCCCAGGGCGCTGCCCACCACGGCGGAGAGCCCGGCAATACCCACCGCCGCCGCCAGCAGTTGCGGCACAAAGATCACCCATACCGCCCAGCCGCGGGGGCCGGGCAAGTGATACATGCCTTCCAGCATGGTCTCGCCGCTGACGATGGAGTAGCGGGCCATCTCCCGGATCATGAGCCACATGAAGAACACCACCAATAACAGCAGCCAGGCCAATTGATACTGGTAAGCGGACGCCACTCTGGGGGTGAACAGGATGGAGCCGGTGCCCACGGCCGACAGCATCCACAGCAGGCCTGGTCCGTACCATTTTAATTTGTCGCGTCCTTTGGGCGGCGCCGGTATCCGGCGCCGATAAGCGGTTGCGGACATGAAACTCCTTATTCGATGATCTGAGTGTCGGCCTCTTCCTCATAGGGGTTGCTTTGTTGCGCCTCAGGCTGCAGCGGCTGGAACCGGGCCGTGGCTTCAAAGTCGCATTCGCCTTCCACGAAGTCCCATTGCTGGATCAGCAGGTCCTGCTTTTGTGCACCGGGTTTCAGTTCCATAAAGGAATTGGGCAGGCCCGCCCGCACCCGGGAAGAGAACGCCGTGCCGGCCTGGCACACCGCCATGGTGCGGCTCAGGTTGGGATAACGATGATGCAGACTGCGGCAGAACTGCACATGAATGTGGCCGCCCATTACCAGGTCAACACCGGCTTTGCCCAGGTGTTCCAACGCCGTTTCCGCCTGGGGCATGATGTTCTCTTCATCGTGGGGACGGGTGGCGTCAAAGGGGTGGTGTGCCACCAGAATTTTCAGCCAGTCATCGGGGGTATCCCGCAATTGTTTTTGCACCGTACTGAGTTGGTTCTGGGACAGGCGGCCGTTTTTGTAGTGCCAGGGGTTGCAACTGTCCAGACCGATGATGCGCACGCCCTGGTCCTCAAAATGGCGTTGTTCCCAGTGTTTCATATGCCGGTGGTAACGTAAATTCGGTGTCATCAGCCGCAGTGGCAGGTAATAAAGTGGCATGATGTCGTGGTTACCGGGAACGCATAGCAGCGCGCCATAACGCAGCCGGCGCAGAAACTCGTGGGCGCGCTGAAACTGATAGGGGCGGGCCCGTTGGGTAATATCGCCGCTGATGATCAGCAGTTGTGGCTCGATGGCATTGATACGGGCTTCCAGCGCCCGCATCACCTGTTTGCGCTCAGTGCCAAAATGGGTATCTGATATTTGTACGATGGAATAGGGTGCCGACATAACAACAGTGCAAGCCTCATTCATAAAGGACGAAAATATAATACGGAGGTTAACCCCGGGGAATAAACACCGGCAGGGCGTTGGCTTTGGCTTCCAGGGTGATGGGGCTGCGAATACTCATCAACTCGCCATCCAATGCGCAGTTGACGGTGTCACTGCTGGAGTGCAGGGTGAGCTGATGATACAGGCGCATTTGCACATCACGGTCCCGTTTCAGGCGGCCAAAGCTGCCTTTGAGCAGCAGCCGTAGTTTGTCCAACCAGCGCAGGGGTTTTACCACGATCAGGGCCAGCCGGCCGTCTATGTGTTGGGCGGATTGTTCGAACCCGAATTGGCGCAACTGCGGTCGGTTTTGGGTGACCATTACCATTAACGCCCGGACCCGGAACGACCGATCCCCGGCGCGCACCAGCAATCGTATGCGGCGCCAGTATTTAAAAAAGGAGATCAGTCCCGCCAGCGACGCCAGCACCCGGTTACGGGTACCCACGCTGTCCATATAGCGTTCGCGATCGCGAATCACCGCGGGATAAATGCCAAAATTGGCACTGGCGGTGAATGGCATGCCATTGATAAAGCACACCGCCACCTGCTGTAATTTACACCGGGACAGCTGCTGCAGTTGTTCCCGCAGATCTTCACTGAGGCCGTGATGCCGGGCGAACAAATTAAAGGTCCCCTGAGCCAGCAATGCCAGCGGCACCTGATACTTCAAGGCGTTCTTCACCGCCAGATTAATGGTGCCGTCACCACCGCCCACCAACACCGCGCGGCCTTCCTCCCGGGCCCGCCGGAAGCGGTCCGCCATCACTTGCTCCAGATCATCGTCCCGGCAGATCACCTTGAATTCAGTGACCCGCAGCTCGGGATGATGATCGCGCATTCGCTGCACCAGCTCGTTGGGATCACCGGCGCCGGAACTGCGGTTCAGAATCACATAGAAATCATAGTCCGCCGGAGTCTGCCCGTTGTGCTGGCGATTGTCCCCGGTGATTGCAACCGTCTCATGCATGCAAGGGTACCTGTCGTGAAAGCTTTGATGCCCCTCTTCAGCAAGAATCCGGCCAGCCTTTAAGTTGTTGAATCATGAGAAAAATGTATTGGCTCTGCGGCACCTGAAACAGCGTCACTGACAAAAGCTTGTAGCTTTTACAAGCGCACACAAGCGTGCAGGTACAAGCAGCAACGGAAAGCAGCGGCCAGCCGCGCTTAGTGCATTTGACCGGCGTCCAGGCTGATACCCAGCGCCCGCAGCCGCACCGCCAGGTACTCATCACCGGTGTGTCGCCAGCGTTGATACATGGCCAGCACCTCATCCACGCTGGCTTCCATGCGACGATGACAAACCTGTGCCACCAGGCTCAGAAATGCCACAAAGCGCTCCGCCAGTTCGGCGAACACATGACGATGGCTGGCGGCGTGGTCCGCCAGGTAATCGTAGGCACCGCCGCCCATGCCCACAAAGTAATCCTGTTCCAGCCCCTTGCGGGCGTAACGCTGGGGAAACAAGGCCCCCAGAAACAGAGCCTGATCCCCCAGTTGCCGCAGCAACAGGCAGCGTTCGTGACCATCACTTTCGTGGGCGTCCTTGTACAACAGGGCCAGGGGTCGCAATTGCAGCTCGCCCCCTTCGTAACTGAACAGGCGCCGGCTGTCCCCCAGCCGGGCCAGCACTGATCCCATATACCACAGGGTATCCTCCTGGGGCTGGGGCTCCAGCACCGCCGCGCACTCTGCCAGTCGTTCGCGGAAATACTCCTCCAGGCGCCGCTCAAACTCGGCCACAGACTGGTTCGCCATCCGCACACCTCCACCATCCGACATAGTTTAAATATAAAACAGCGGGCTCTGGTTTCAATATATAAAGACCGGCCTTTTTATGAAAATTAGCTCTAAAAAATGCCCGTTGGTTCCGCTTGAAAGTGCAAAAACCGCACCTATTTTGCGATTCGATGGGCCGAGCGCTAAACACCGGCCCGCAACAACTCTGTTGATCTGTTTAGATTCTTTTGGGAGGAAATTTCAATGCGCATGAAACCGCTCTACGATCGGGTGGTGATACGTCCACTGGATGCGGAAACCACCACCCGGGGTGGCATCGTGATTCCGGACAAAGCGGCCGAGAAATCGACGCAGGGTGAGGTGCTGGCAGTGGGCGCTGGCGCCCTGTTGGACAACGGCGAATTGCGGGCCCTGTCGGTGCAAGTGGGTGACCGGGTACTGTTTGGACAATATGCCGGTAACGAAATCAAACTGGATGGTGAAACCGTACTGGCGGTGCGCGAGGCCGACATCCTGGCGGTACTGGAGCCCACCGCTTCTCAGGAGCAGGCAGCATGAGCGCGAAACAAGTGAAATTTTCCCGGGAAGCCCGGGAACGCATGCTAACCGGCGTGAACATTCTGGCGGATGCGGTGAAGGTCACCATGGGGCCAAAGGCCGCAATGTGATTTTGGACAAGAGTTTCGGCGCCCCCCGGGTGACCAAGGACGGGGTTTCCGTAGCCAAGGAAATTGAACTGAAAGACAAGTTCGAAAACATGGGCGCGCAGATGGTGAAGGAAGTGGCCTCCAACACCGCCGATCTGGCCGGGGATGGCACCACAACCGCCACCGTCCTGGCCCGTTCCATTGTGGTGGAGGGCCACAAGGCCGTAGCCAGTGGTATGAACCCCATGGATCTGAAACGGGGCATTGATCTGGCGGTGAGCGCCGCCGTGGAGCAACTGAAGCAGATCGCCAAGCCCTGCGACGATAACAAGTCCATTGGCCAGGTGGCCACGGTGTCCGCCAACTGGAACACCGACATTGGTGACATCCTGGCTCAGGCCATGGCAAAGGCCGGGCGCGACGGGGTGATCACCGTGGAGGAAGGCAAGTCCCTGCATAACGAACTGGACCTGGTGGAAGGCATGCAGTTTGATCGCGGGTATCTGTCCCCTTATTTCATTACTCACCAGGAAAAAATGCAGGTGGAGCTGGACAACCCCTACGTGCTGCTGTTCGATAAAAAGATCAGCAACATCCGCGACCTGTTGTCGGTACTGGAAGCGGTGGCCAAATCCGGCCGGCCCCTGCTGATCATCGCTGAAGACGTGGAAGGGGAAGCCCTGGCCACCCTGGTGGTGAACAATCTGCGGGGCATCCTCAAGGCGGCGGCGGTGAAAGCCCCCGGCTTTGGTGACCGGCGCAAGGCCATGCTGCAGGACATCGCGATTCTCACTGGCGGCACCGTGATCTCAGAGGAGATCGGCTTGTCCCTGGAGCAGGCGCAACTGGAGCAACTGGGCACCGCCAAACGGGTGGTGATCAGCAAGGAAAACACCACCATTGTGGACGGTGCCGGTAACAAGGCCGACATTGAGGCACGGGTGGCGCAAATCCGGCGTGAGATTGAGGACGCCAGCTCCGATTATGACAAAGAGAAGCTGCAGGAACGGGTGGCCAAGCTGGCCGGTGGTGTGGCCGTCATCAAAGTGGGTGCGGCCACGGAAATTGAAATGAAGGAGAAAAAAGACCTGGTGGACGATGCTCTGCACGCCACCCGGGCCGCCGTGGAGGAAGGCATTGTTCCGGGGGGCGGTATTGCTCTGGTGCGGGCCGCCGATGCGCTGCGCAAAGCCGAGCTGAATGCCGTTAACGAGGACCAGAAGGCCGGAATTCGCATTGCCCTGCGGGCCATGGAGGAACCCTTCCGGCAGATTGTGGCCAATGCCGGCGTGGAAGCCAGTGTCACCCTGGACAAGGTGCGTCATCACGACAGTCAAAGCTGGGGTTATAACGCCCAGACCGAAACCTATGGCGACATGTTGGAAATGGGCATTATCGACCCGGCCAAGGTCACCCGTGCGGCGCTGCAAAACGCAGCCTCGGTAGCGGGTCTGATGCTCACCACCGAAGCCATGGTGGCGGACGCCCCCGAAGACAAGAAAGCGGCGGGCGCCATGCCGGACACTGACTTTGACTAACCCGCAGCGGGGGCCGACAGGCCCCCTTTTTGCGTCAGCGGATGGTCTCTGCGTCGGCGCCGGTGTTGTAGCAGGACGTAGCCGAGGGCATGGGCGATTAACAGCAACCCGGTAGTGTCAAAGTAAAACGTCTTGAAGCGGATATTGGGTAGAAAGAAAAACGCCATTAACGCACCGCACAAGGTGCACCCCAGATGCATAACCGCCAGTGGCCTCAAGGCCCTGCTCCACAACCCCGCCAGCGCCACCAGCGTGGCCACCAGGAAAAATCCCGCCGTCACATAATCCACCGGGCCCCGCAGGGAAAAACCGAAACTGTGGAGCACTTTCAGCAGCCCATAATGACGTTGTACTTGCGGGTAGCGGCGCCAGATATCCAGTGCCATTTCCCGGGCCTGATCGTCAATGAAATCCCGGGGCAGCGTGGTGGAATCGAACACCGGTATCCTCTGCTGCACTTCCTGCTCCAGCGCCGCACTGGGATGGGCCGCCAGATAGCGGGCCTGCAACGTGTTGGGATCGCCCCCCATGCCAAAATCATAGCGCCCGCTGCCCAGCATCAGATTGATACCGCCGGTGGTGGTGACCCGCCACTGGCCGGTATGGTGTTTGACATACAACAGCCAGGGGCTCACCACCAGCATGGCTGCCGCCGCCATCAGCGCCAGTGCCCGCAGTCGCCGGTTGCGCGGTTGTGGGCTCAGCAGCCAGAACATCAGCGCCAGGGGGGCGGCCACCAGAATATTGTTGGCTTTCAGCAGCCCCAGTAGTCCCAGACAGACGCCAGCCAGGGTTACCGGTAACAGAGGAGGCCGCCGCGACGACCTTTCCGCGTCGGCCGCCGCCAGTAAGGTCAGTAGGATGGCCCCGTGCCAGAACAAAAACGAGGGCGCCTCCGCCATGGCATTAAACGCATACAGATAGAACGGCGGCCACAGGGCGCTGAACAGCGCCATCAGCAGGCCGGCCCCGGGATACGGAGAGCGACCGGCGTACCACAGCCATAGGCCGGGCACTATCGAGACCAGCAAAATATTCAGTAACCTGGCCGCGTCCAGTACCAAAGGCTGCGGTAACAGCTGGCCTAATGACCATATCACCAGGGGATACAGGGGCGGCCGGTAGGCGTCTGCCAGTGAATCATTGCTTACCAGAGTCAGCCCCCGTTGCAGGTAGTCGATTTCGTCGCCGTCCGCCGGGACCCCAAGCGCGCCGGTGAGCCAGGCCACCAGCGTCCAGCCCAGGAACAGCAGCCCACTGCACGCCAAAAGAGAGCGCACAGATGGTGGCGGTTGCAGAGCGGTTAACAGCATACGGGCATCTCTGAAGCACAGGCGCCAATCACTGGCATGTGCGGGTGTTTACGGGCTTTATATGGCAAAAGAGTTGCCAGGACAAAGTAACCGCTCAGGATAAGGGGATTGCGTTACCGATTGTTGACGCCCAGACCGCCGGTGGGAGGCTTGTCATCACCCTGACATAAAAATTCGTAAAATTGGTAACCTCCTTTCCAGCCATCACCACTGAGCTCGGACTCAGCAGCCGGCCATCATGAGTTACCTGATCCTCCAAGATGCCCTTGCCCGCCATACCGCGCCGCCGCCCCGGCCAGCGGCGGCAGTCCCGGCGGCGCCACCGCTCACCTTGACTCATGTCCTCTGTGGTGTGCTGTTGGCGTTGCTGGCGGTGCAGATTCCCTGGGCGGATCTGCGGGGCTATGAATTTGTGGATCGGGTCAATTATCTGCATTACTTCAAATATGAAGAAAATCTGCTGGAATACAGTCGTTTCAGCCACTGGTACGATTATCTTACCAATGAAATTCTTTGGCACAGTGCCATCCCCTATCTGCACAAGACCTGGGATATCAGTCTGCCCACTTTGTTCGATGCCATTGCCTTTTTCTGCGTATTCACCTTTGTGGTGTTCCTGGCCCGTTATCAAAGCCTGCTGGCATTGCCGTTACTGTTGAATCCTTTGTTAATGACCTTCGCCTTCGACCAGATGCGTAACTCCCTGGCCTTCAGTTTACTGCTATGGGCTTTTATGTTGCCCCGCAAACTGCTGCCGGCGGCGGTTCTGCTGGTGTTGATCGCGCCGTTTCTGCATACCTCGTCGGTATTATTTGTCTTGCTCTGGCTGTGCCTGACCCTGGCGATCCGCTGGCAGCAGAAGGGCTGGCTGCCGTACTGGTTCTATCTGGGGGGGCTGGTGTTTGCCGGCGCGGTGCTGTCATTCGCCTCCGGTGAGCTGTTGCACCAGATCCTGAGTGTACTGGGAGACCGGCGCGCCGAACGGGTGCTGGGCAATGCCTCGTCCGGGCTGCTTTATACCTTATTCTGGATCGCCCTGCTGGGAGTGGCGCTGACTCAGGGCCGCCGGTATGGCACGCAGATCATCTGTGCCTACGCCATCGTGATTCTCAGTTTTGTCAGCTTCAATCTGGTTTTTGGTGGTTACAGTCTGCGTTTTCTGGCGGCATCCCTGCCTATGTTGATCATTACCATGCTGCGCACCGACAGCCGCATCAAACCTTTTGTGGTGGGTGCTTTTGGGTTGTATGCCTGCTTACAGTGGTATTACTGGCTGAAAGTGGATGGTTTGTGAGGCTCAGCGGTTAAACGTTTAGTGTATAGTGCTGCAAAATCAACGGGCATCCAGCTGTTGCTGATGGTTGTTTTTGTCCTCATACATGCGCTCATCCACCAGGGACACCATGCGATCGATCACGCTGATCTCAGTGACCGGGAACAGGCGATAGCCGATGCTGACACTCAGTGTCAGATCCGCCAGTTCGCCCTGGCACAGCTGTTTCAGCTCGGCCCGCACCCGGGCCGCCATCTTGGGTAGGGATTGTTCGTCCGGAGTCATCAGCACCACCACGAACTCATCACCGCCGATACGACCGGCCACGTCACTGTCCCGCATCACGTTGCGAA
>MDSW01187048.1_pt1 | contig 17917 bp, 17 predicted proteins | sample 811171 | NCBI WGS metagenome assembly MDSW01 (sample SAMN05326641, study PRJNA326480) | marine metagenome | isolation source: seawater | place: Atlantic Ocean: North West | collected 2012
AGATGGAAAAATAGTTCACCAAGAAACTGGTGCTACGAAGCTTCCAAAATAGATTTCAAATTTACTTTTTTAAAATTCTACCGTCAGCTATTTTGCCCTTATTGATACCTTTTTTAATTGTATATTCGAAGGTACCATTCGCACCTTTATTTACAGCTTTGATTTTATTTTTGAAAAGAGTTTTCTCTTTTTCTTTTTCTGCTCTTTGTCTAGCAAAACTCTCTAAATGTTTAGTATCTCTCATGATTCATTATACCTTAAATGACTCGCCGCAGCCACAACGTTCGGTCTCGTTAGGATTTTTAAATATAAATTGAGAGGAAAATTTATCAGTTTTATAGTCCATTTCGGTCCCTAAAAGGTACATTATAGCATTAGAATCTATAAAGACTTTAACTCCTTTATCTTCAACGACCTCTTCATTTTTTTTTGGTTCTTTAGCATACTCCATTATATAAGACATGCCTGCACATCCGCCAGATTTAACACCTACTCTAACTCCAATAGTTTTATCATCAGCTTTGGACATTATTTCTTTAATTCTATTTGCTGCGTTATCGCTTAATTTTATAACTTGTTCGCTCATAAATTTAATTCTAATTTTGCTGCTTCTGACATTTTTGATTTATCCCATGGTGGATCCCACACGAGATTTAATTTAACATCAGAAACACCCTTAACCTTCAATATATATTCCTTTACTTGTTTTGGCAAACTATCTGCTACTGGACAATTTGGCGTAGTTAATGTCATATCAATATTCACAACACTTTTTTTGTCTATTTCGATCTTATAGATAAGTCCTAGCTCATAAATATTTACAGGAATTTCAGGATCATAAACCTTTTTTATCTCTGTAATTATCTTCTCTTTTAAATCGCTCATTTTCTTTATTTTTCTGTATTAACTGTTTTTTTGATATCTTCCGCAGCATGCATAAATGTATGCCAAGCTAAAGTAGCACACTTAACTCTCATTGGAAATCTTTTAACTCCCGATAAAGACATCATAGTAGTATTTTCGTCGTCGCTTAAACTGTTCATTCCTAATTTGGAACCATCTTTTAGCATACTTAAAAAATTCTCCAAAATTTTTTTTGCAACATTAAAATCTTTTCCTTTAATTGTTTCGGTCATAATAGATGCTGATGCCATTGAAATTGCGCAACCTTCTCCCTCAAAAGAAATATCTTCCACTTTTTTATCATCATTTAATCTTAAAAAAACATGAACTTTATCTCCACAAAGAGGATTGTGACCTTTGGCATCTTTGTTGAAACCTTTACATTTATTTTTATTTCTAGGATTCTTGCCGTGATCTAAAACTATTTCTTGATATAATTCTTTGATATCCATTTAAGTGTTAAATACTTTGTTACATTTTTTTATTGCATTACTTAAAATATCTATATCATCTTTGGAATTGTAAATTCCCAATGAGGCTCTTGCGGATGCAGCAATACCCATCTTTTCATGCAAAATCTGGCAGCAATGATGTCCTGCTCTAATAGCCACTCCATCCTCATCAAGGATTGTTGCGATATCATGTGGATGGATACCTTTTATAGTAAAAGAAATTATAGATCCTCTATTTTTTGGATCGCCAATAATTCTCACTGAGTTATTTTTTTTTATTTTTTCTAAACCATATTCTAAAATTTTCTGTTCGTGATGCATAATATTTTTAATTCCTACGTCCTCTATAAATTTTATAGATTCAGAAAACCCAACTACTTCAGCGGTTTGTAAAGTTCCTGCTTCATATTTTGTTGGGCTTCCTGGAAAAGTAATGTTATCTTTTTTAACTTCTTCGATCATGCCGCCGCCGCCTTGATACGGGGGCAAAACATCTAGCCATTTCTTTTTAGCATACAAAACACCAACTCCTGTTGGTCCATACATTTTATGACAGGATATTGCGTAAAAATCACAACCTAATTCTTGCATATCTATTTTTAAATGTGGAGCTCCTTGACAACCATCGACGAGAACTGGAATTTTTTTCTTACTAGCAAGGTCAACAATTTTTTTAATTGGCATGATAGCCCCTGTAACATTTGATAAATGAGTAACTGCAATAATTTTTGTTCTATTCGTTATTAATTTTTTTATTTCATCAATATCTACATCACCCCTATCATTACACTCTGCAAATTTTATAACTGCACCTTTTTTTTGTCTGATGAAATGCCAAGGCACATAATTCGCATGATGTTCCAATTCTGTAATCAAAATTTCATCTCCTTCTTTAATAAATTTGTCTCCGTAAGATGAAGCAACCAAATTAATTGCTTCGGTTGCATTTTTAGTAAATATTATCTCTTCTCTAGATTTTGCATTAACATATTTTTTCATTAAATCTCTTGTTTCCTCAAATCGATTTGTAGCAGTCACAGCTAGAGAATGAACACTTCTTCCTATGTTTGAAAATTCTTTTGAATAGAATCTTGTAATTCTATCAATAACACTCTGTGGTTTTTGTGAAGAATTTGCATTATCCAAATACACCAAGTTTTTTCCATCTATTTTATTTTTGAAAATTGGGAAATTGGATTTAATTGATTTAATATCCATAGATTTGTAGCTCCATTTTATTTTCAATAAATTTTCTTATCGAATTGCTTTTTATTTCACTTATGATGTCATTCAAAAAACCATTGATTAAAAGTTGTATTGACTGTTTCCTGTTTAATCCTCTTGTCATTAAATAGTGTATTGAATTCTCATCAACGTTTCCTGATGTAGAACCATGTGAACATTTAACATCGTCCGCGTAAATTTCTAGTTCTGGTTTTGAATCAAACTCAGAATTATCACTTAACAAAAGTGCTTTGCTTAATTGGTAAGCATTTGTTTTCTGCGCAATATCTTTAACAAAAATTTTTCCCTGGTACACTCCCTTTCCTTGAGAGTCTAAGACACTTTTAATTTTTTGAAAACTTTTGCAGTTTGGAACTAAATGATTTATTCTTGTTTTTATTTCTTGATGATCGTCTGAGTCTAAAAAGAGCGCTGATTTTAAATTACAGTCAGAATTTTCACCTTTTAGGTTAAACTCCATATCTATCTTATTGAATTTTAATCCTGATGAAAAAATAAAACCTGAATATACAGAGTTACTCTCCAATTGATTTTTTGAATATTTGTGAAAATAACCGTCGCTTTTATTTGCTTGAATACTAATATTTCTATAAATAGAATTTTTTTTTAAATTAGTGCTTTCGTAAGTATTATTTATGAACTTATATCTAGATTTATTGATAGTGTAATCAATAGTATGTAACTCGGAATTTTCTCCTATAATTATTTTATTTTTATTATTTAAAATATTATTATTTAAATCTTCAGTAAATAAATTATAAATTATTAAAACTTTTTCAAATTTATAATTATCTTTAATTTCTAATAAAAAACCTTCATTAGAAAGTGCATGATTTAGACATACAAGAGGATTGTTACTGTCTTCTTCGAAAGAATTAGATTCATGATAGTTTTTAATTTCAATTTTATCCTTTTCCTCGAATTTAAATTCACTTTGATATAATTTTCCATTTAATAATAATATATAATTGTGATCAAAATCTTTAATAAAATTCAAAAAATTTATTTTAGGTGTAGTATTTTTAATTCGAAAATTTTTGAAATTTTTGTCAAATATATTTTTAATATCAGAAAATTTTGAGTCTTCATCACTCTTAGTGGGGAATCCTTTTTTATTAAAAAATTCTAAGTTTTTTATTCTGAATTTTTTTTCTCTTTGGTCGATAATTTTAATTTTATCAATCTCATCTGAGTTGATTTTGAATTCTTGGATCATTTTAATTTATTTTTTTATAACCTTTTTTTTCTAATTCTATTGCTAACTCACTAGTACCTGATTTGATTATTTTACCATCTGATAGAATATGCACATGATCAGGTTTAATATAATCTAATAGTCTTTGATAATGAGTAATTACCAAGAAAGAAGTATTTTTATTTCTAGATGAATTAACCCCATCTGCAATTATTTTTAATGCATCTATATCTAAGCCTGAGTCAGTTTCGTCTAATATAACTAAATTAGGATTTAGAATTTTCATCTGTAATATTTCATTTTTCTTTTTTTCACCACCTGAGAAACCAACATTAAGTTGTCTTGAAAGAATTTTTTCATCTATTCCGAGTTCGGTGGCTTTTTCTTTTACTAATTTTAAAAAAGCCAATGTATCGATTTCTTTTTCGCCTCTCGCTTTTCTAACTGTATTTAGAGATGTTTTTAAAAAATTATTTGTATTTACCCCTGGAATTTCCAAAGGGTATTGAAATGCCAAAAAAATTCCTTTTTGAGCTCTCTCCTCTACAGAAATATCTTTTAAATTTTTTCCTTGATACTTTAGATCCCCTGAAACTACATAACCTTTTTTTCCAGACAGAAGGTTAGCTAAAGTACTTTTTCCAGAACCATTAGGACCCATAATAGCGTGGACCTCACCTGGATTAATTTTTAAATTTAGGCCTTTTATAATTTCTCTTTTGTTTATAGAGGCTTTTAAATTTTTGATTTCTAACATTATCCTACGCTTCCTTCTAAACTTATTCCTACTAATTTTTGAGCCTCAACTGCAAATTCCATCGGTAATTGCTGTAGCACTTCTTTACAAAATCCGTTTACAATTAAACTTACTGCTTCCTCTTGGTTTAATCCCCTTTGGTTACAATAATAAAGTTGTTCTTCATTTATTTTAGATGTTGTTGCTTCATGTTCTATTGTTGAGCTAGAATTTTTATTTTTAATATATGGAACCGTATGTGCACCACATTTGTTTCCCATCAATAAAGAGTCACATTGAGTATAGTTTCTAGAATTTGTAGCTTTTCTTGATATATCTACTAGACCCCTGTAAGTATTGTCGGCTTTTCCTGCTGAAATACCTTTGGAAATAATTTTGCTTTTTGTATTTTTGCCTAGGTGAATCATTTTGGTTCCTGTATCTGCTTTTTGGTGGTTATTTGTAATTGCTATAGAATAAAATTCACCTACTGAATTATCGCCTTGTAAAATACAACTTGGATATTTCCAAGTTATAGCTGAGCCAGTTTCAACTTGTGTCCAAGAAATTTTTGAATTTTTTCCTCTACAAGCACCTCTTTTTGTAACAAAATTATAAATACCACCAACTCCATCTTTGTCACCTGGATACCAATTTTGTACAGTAGAATATTTTATCTCAGCATCGTCTAAAGCTACTAATTCAACATTGGCCGCATGTAATTGATTTTCATCTCTCATTGGAGCTGTACAGCCTTCTAAATAACTTACATAGCTCCCTTTATCAGCAATTATTAATGTTCTTTCAAATTGTCCAGTTTCGGATGCGTTAATTCTAAAATATGTTGAAAGTTCCATAGGACATCTAATATTTGGAGGTATATAAACGAACGATCCATCGGTAAATACTGCTGAATTTAATGTTGCAAAATAATGATCTGTTAGTGGAATAACTGAACCTATATATTTTTTTACTAAATCGGGATGCTTTTGTATTGCTTCAGATATAGAACAAAAGATAATTCCTTTTTTTGTTAGTTCATCTTTATATGTCGTTGCAACAGAAACAGAGTCAAAAACTGCATCCACCGCAACACCGCTAAGTCGTTTTTGTTCATTAAGTGGAATACCAAGTTTTTTATATGTTTCGATAAGTTTTGGATCAACCTGGTCTAAACTTTTTGGTTTGTCAGCAGCACTTTTGGGTGCTGAATAATAATAAAGATTTTGATAATCGATTTTTGGATATTTTGGTTTCTGCCAATTTGGTTCTTTCAAATTTTTAAGTCTTTGATAAGCTTTTAGTCTCCAATCTAACATCCAGTTTGGTTCCTTTTTCATTTTGGATATAAATTTAATTGTGTCCTCATTTAATCCTTTTGGTGCACGAATATTTTCTATATCGGTAGTAAAACCATATTTATATTCTTGATTTGTATTTATATTTTGATTTTTCATTTAATTCTGATCTGTTTTTTTTTGATGTACTAAATCGTTTAAGCTTACATTGTCGAAAAATTCATTTATATGTTTTTCTAAATCATCCCAAAGATTATGGGTAATACATTTTACTGTTTTACCATGACATCCTTTTTTGGATTCCTTTTTACACTTTAATGTTTTAACTTGTTCATCAACTGCATATATAATGTTCGAAACAGTAATTTCTCTTGGGTTCTTTTCTAAAATATAGCCTCCCGCAGGGCCTCTAATACTTTTGATCAATTTTTGATTTTTTAACTTCGAAAATAACTGCTCCAAATATGACAACGATATATTTTGCCTTAATGCAATGTCGCTCAAGCTTACTGGTTTTAAACTTTGGTTTGCTGCTAAATCAGCCATTGCCATAACAGCATAACGTCCTTTAGTTGTAAGTTTCATTTTTCCCCGTTTTTATATAGTTTATGTAGTTATTCCTACTAAAATAGTCAACTTTATAAAAAAAAAAAATTGTCGCTATTAATTTGTGCTATAAATCTATTTTTTTTTTGAAATTAATTATCATTATTAAAAATGAAACAGAAAAGTCTTGAAGTTTTTTTGCCAGGTCCAGCCGGTCGCTTAGAAGCAAGGTATTTTAAAAATGATAAAAAAGGTTCCCCTATAGCTATTGTTTTACAACCTCATCCTCAATATGGAGGAAGTATGAATAATAGAATAGTTCAAGAAACATATAATGTTTTTGTAAAAAATGGATTTTCAGTTTTAAGGTTAAATTTTAGAGGAGTTGGAAAAAGTGAGGGAACTTTTGACAATGGACAAGGTGAATTGTCGGATGCAGCAGCTGCTATTGATTGGATAGAAAGAGAAAACCAAGACTATAGTCAATGTTGGGTTTCGGGTTTCTCTTTTGGGTCGTTAATTTGTATGCAATTAATTATGAGAAGACCTGAAGTCACAAAATTTATTGCCATAGCTCCCCAACCCAATGTCTATGATTTTACTTTTCTTGCTCCGTGTCCAACTTCTGGTCAAATCATTTATGGAGAAAAAGATGAGTTAGTTTCAAAAGAAAGTATTGAAGAATTAAATAATAGATTAAAAAATCAAAAGGGAATTGAAGTAAATTTTTCAGAAATAAAAAATGCAAATCATTTTTTTACTGGTAAAGAAGAGGATTTAAAAAAAACGATAGGTCAGTATGTTAAAAAAAATACTGAGCTTCTTTAATTTTTAATTATTACACCGCCTGTAGATGGTTTTGAACAACCTGTTGTATCTGGAAATGAAATAGGTTCATTTATAAAAGATCTTATAGCCAAATATGCAAAAGCTTGAGATTCTACAAAGTCTCCATCGATACCATAATCATCAATTGGTTGCATTACAATATTTTTCAAAGTTCTTTGTTTAATTCTTTCAATTAATGTTTTATTTTTTCTTCCTCCGCCGCATATTAAAACCTTCCAAATTTTATCTCTAACGTTTGATAAAAGAGTGAATAAAGCGGCACCGATAATTCTTCCTGTAAAATCTGTTAATGTTGCGGTTCCATCTTCAAGCGACAAACCTCTGGCAAAAGAAACGTCAAAATCATTTACGTCTAATGTAAGTGTTTCTTGGTTTGGTCTATTCGAATAAAGTTCTTGCGCTTGCTCCAAAATAATTTCATTAATTTTACCTCTAGAGGCAAGAAGACCATTTTTGTCAAACTTTTTTTTTGAATTTTTTCTTACCCACGAATCAATTAAACAATTACCTGGTCCAATATCACGACTAGTAAAATCGAAAGGATAATTATTGCCAACAATAGTTATATTGGAAATTCCTCCAATATTTAAAATACAAGATGGAGCATTGATTTTTTGTTGTTTTATAATTAATTGGTGAAATATCGGTGTTAAGGGAGCGCCTTCTCCTCCGTTTTTAATATCATTTTCTCTAAAATTATAAACCAAGTTTTTTTTAATTAATTGAAATAATAAATTCCCGTCTCCTAGTTGTTTTGAAATTTTATCTTTAGAGTTATGATAAATAGTTTGACCGTGAAATCCTACTAGATCTACAGTTTTATTTTTTGTTATTTCTTTAACAACTTTAGCATGAAATAATGTTATTTTTTTTTCTAAGGATTTTAAGTCCTCTGAATAAATGCTTAGATCCTGAAATTTGTTAATTTTTTCCTTCAGATTATGTATATTTTTATAAATTTCATCATCATACTCAAAATACTTGTCCATAATTACTTTATACTTATTTTTTCCATCTGAAGTAATTATTGAGGCATCAACGCCATCGCCAGAAGTACCGCTCATTAAACCCAAAGATGTATATTCTTTAGTCATATTTATATTTATTTATAATTATTTTTGTATAGTATTATATTCTAGGTTCAAGGTTCTATGAAAAACACCTTTTTATCAGAAATGAATTTACGAGGTTTTCTGAATCAATGCACAGATTTAGAAAAACTTGAAAAAATTTCAAGCAAAAAACCTTTGAAAGGATATATAGGATTTGACATCACAGCCCCAAGTCTTCACGTCGGGAGTTTAATGCAAATAATGGTTTTAAGACTTCTTCAAAAGTATGGCCACCAACCTATTGTTTTACTCGGAGGAGGCACAACATTGATTGGGGACCCATCTGGAAAAGACTCCACTAGAAAGATATTAAATTACAAGGATATCAAAAAAAACATTATTGGGATTAAAAAAGTTTTTGAAAAACTTTTGCCTTCCAATAATAAAAAAACTAAACCAATTTTTGTAGATAATTATAATTGGCTAGGTAAATTAAAATATATTGATTTTTTAAGAGACGTGGGCAAACATTTTACAATAAACAAAATGCTTACTTTTGATAGTGTTAAAATGCGTTTAGATCGTGAACAGTCACTTAGTTATATGGAATTCAATTATATGATTCTACAAGCTTATGATTTTTATCAACTTCATAAGGAGCATAACTGTATCTTGCAAATGGGTGGTTCTGATCAGTGGGGTAATATTGTAAATGGTGTAGAACTCATTAGGAGAATTTCACAAAAGGAAGCCTTTGGATTAACAACTCCGCTTATCACTTTATCATCAGGTGTAAAGATGGGTAAAACTGAAAAGGGAGCAGTTTGGCTAAATAAAAATATGTTTTCACCTTATGACTATTGGCAATTTTGGAGAAATACTGCAGATGATGATGTTGGTAGATTTTTAAAATTTTTCACGGATGAAAATGTAGATGAATTATCTGATAAAATTGAAAATGAAAAAAATATTAATAATTTAAAAATATTGTTAGCTAACAAGGCTACAACTATTTTACACGGGGCCAAAGCTGCTAAAGAAAGTGCTGATACTGCTGAAGAAACTTTTGTTAAAGGTGGTCTTGGAAAAAATATTCCTGAAAAAATAATTAGTAAAAAAATAATATCACAGGGAATAAATATAATTGATTTAATTTTTCAGAATGGCTTAATTCAATCAAAAAGTGAGGCAAGAAGAATATTAAAAAATAATGGAATTAAAATTAATGATAATGTTATTGTTGATGAAAAAAAAATTATCAATATGAATGATGTTTTAAAAAACAATTTTATTAAATTATCAGTTGGTAAAAAAAATCACATAAAAGTAAAAATTATTTAGATTTTTTTTCTTTCATTTCTTCTAAAGCCCTAGTAATAAATCTTGGTGTTAGAGTTTTAACAGGATTAACAGTCGTTTTTAAATTATCTGGTAAACCTTTCATTTTAAAACTAATTCCAAAAATACCTTCGCCAATTTTTTTTCCAATTAATATGTCTCCAACTACTGGGATTTTTGAAATTAAATTGTTTAATGTTTTTGCTGGTACTAATGTTCCTCTTAAACTAATTAAAGCGCTTTTCTTTTCAACATAACCATCAATTAATATTGAAATAGATGGCCCAATCATAAATATTTCTTCAATATCCATTTTAGACGAGTTGCTAGTATATTTTATAGAAAGAGTATCAAAACTTATTCCCTCCCCTTTTAAACTGTCAGTAAGACCTTTTAAGTCAGCAAGTGACAACAATTTTGCCAGCGCTGGTGCTTTATTTAATTTGAAATCTTTTACAATTAAAATACTAGAGGAACTTCCATTATTAAATCTCGATATATAGTTTAGATTTCCACCGTCAAGACCTTGAAAGAATTTATAATCGCTTAATAAAGGAAGAGCAATATCAGAATAAATCTCTAAAATCTTTAGATCTTCTTTCTTCATCTTTTTTAAGGAAATATCTAAGTGCTCATTATTAGAAAAATCACTTTTGGCAGTAATCTTTTCAAAGGAACCTTTATTTATTCTTCCTATAAGTCTAAAATTTTTAATTGGAAAATTTGTGCCCTTTATTATTTTTTTAAAATCAATTTCTATATCTTTAGAGATTCTTTTAAGAAATTTATTATTTTTATTATCTTTACTTAATTCTTTTATAATCATTTTTGCATCAAAAATATTACCCTTTATTCTAATTTTATCTGTATTTGTAATTAAAAATTCATTATTAACTTTATCATCCATTGATGTTTTAACCTTAATATCTCCAAAGTTAATTAAATTGAATTTTTTATCAAAATTTAAATTTTTAAGCTGAAATGTATTATTTTTATCTTGGATCAAAATACTTTTAAATAATATTTTTTTATTTTTATTAATTAAAAACTTAGTTTTAACTTTTAGATCATTATTTTTTACGAGACTATAATTTATTGCAGATATTTTTGGAAAGTTTTGTTAATTTTGTGTTTGAAAGTTTAAATCTATATTATAATTTTTTCTAGTTTCTATGATTGACATGTCCCCATTAAAGAATTCCTTCTCTGTCTTTGGTGTTTCGCTTAAATTCCACGACATCTTGTTCAATTTGAACGAATTCTTTTCAAACAAAAAATTTGCCTTTAAATTTTTAACTTCATATTCATCTGTTAGTTTGATAACCGCGGAATTAATATCCCCGCCTACACTTAAGGTCTGTTTTAATTTAAAATCTTCATTAAATTCTAAAATTAAATCTTTTATTTGAAATCTGGCACTTTTTATATTTTTTAAATTCTCACGATTTATTCCTACCTTATCCGACAAATATTTAATTTTATTAAATTCTAGATATTTAGTAGATATAATTACCTTTTTAATAACAATCTTTTTTTTTGTTAAAAATTCTAAGTCAATATCTGTTCTTAAAGATCTTAATGGAAAAGAAACTTCATGATAATCAATAGTAGGATTTATAAACTTTACAAATAATATGAGTTTTTTTAAATCTAACAAAATTGATATTTTTTCAAAATTTAAATCAATATTTTTATTATTTTTTTTTATTTCAGATTTTATAACTTGATTAAATTTATCTGTTTCATATCCAAAAAACGTAAGGAAAGAAGTTGCAACAAACAATAGAAAAAAAATAAATAAAACTGTAGATAAAATTGTTTTTTTCATTATTTATTTGATCTAAAAATTGATCCTTCAATAAATTTATCTATATCCCCATTGAGTACAGAGTCGGGGTTTGTATCTTGAATATTGAATCTAAGATCTTTAACAAGTCTATATGGTTGCAAAACATAAGATCTTATTTGATAACCCCAGCCAATATCTGTTTTTGAGTTTAATTCTTTTTTACTTTGATCCTCTCTTTTCTGAATTTCATTCTCGTAAAGTCTCGCCTTAAGCATTTTGAAACAGGTCTCTTTGTTTTTGTGTTGTGATCTCTCATTTTGACATTGAACAACAATTTTAGTTGGAAGATGGGTAATTCTTACTGCGCTATCTGTAGTATTAACATGTTGTCCTCCAGCACCGCTTGATCTGTAAGTATCTATTCTTAGATCTTTCTCATCAATTACGATGTCAATATTATCATCGACACAAGGATATATCCATACACTTGCAAAACTCGTATGACGTCTAGCGCCTGAATCGAATGGAGAAATTCTTACTAACCTATGAACGCCAGATTCTTTTTTCATTAATCCATAAAGATTTTCACCGGATATTTTTAAAGTTGAGGATTTTATACCTGCCTCCTCACCTTTATGCTCACTAATCATTTGATATTTAAAATTTTTTTTATCAAACCATTTTAGATACATTCTTCTAAGCATATCGGCCCAATCTTGGCTTTCTGTTCCACCAGCTCCAGCGTGTATTTCTAGATATATATCTAAGCTATCATTTTCATCGGATAAGAAGCATTTTATTTCAATATGTTTAATCTCAATTAATAATAGAGATATTTTTTTATAGCAGTCTAAAGATGTAGCTTCTTCGCCTTCCTCTAAAGCTAATTGATTTAACTCTTTTAAATTATCAATTTCTTTTTTTGTGGTGTTATAAAAATTAAAAATATTTTCTAAAAAATTTTTTTCTTTGAGAACTTTTTTTGATTTATTATTATTCTTCCAAAAATCTTCTTTTAAAATTTCTTTGTTTAAAGATGATATTCTTGCCTTAACATTTTTTCCATCAAAGATACCCCCTTATATTTGAAAGGGACTTTTCGGATAATTTTATATTTTTTTCAAATTCGTTCATTAATAGAATCGCCTAAACACGTTATATTTATCATGTTTTTTTCCTAAATTTAAATTTTTTAATTTAATTTCATCCGAGTTATTTTCTTTAAAAGCTTCAATAATTGATTTTGGGTCATTGAAACTAGTGTTTTCCCCTGTATTATAATTTATTGGAAAAAAATTTATTGTTTCTGGTGCTTGAAAGTTTTTCATTTCTTCTTTGTAAATAGCTGTTTCGACAAATTTTTTAAATATAGGCAAAGCAGCTTTAGAGCCTGTTTCGTATTTTCCTAAAGATTTTGGATTGTCAAAACCTACATAAACTCCGATCGTTAAATTAGATGTGGATCCAATAAACCATGCATCAAAATTGTCATTTGTTGTTCCTGTTTTGCCGGCTATTGGAAGATTAAGTTTTTTTAACTTTTTTCCTGTTCCTCTAAGCACTACACCTTCTAGCATATTTGTAATTTGGTATGCTGTTTCTTTGGTTATAACTTGTTTATGATTATTAACAATTTTTGGAACAAACATCTTATCTTCAATTTCTCCTACCTTGTCGCATCCAATACAATTTTTATTTTCAGAATTAAAAATTGTTTTTCCCCTTCTGTCTTGAATTCTGTTTATTAATATTGGATAGATTTTTTTTCCACCATTTATAAAGGTACAATAGGCATTGGTTAATTTTAAAAGTGTAGTTTCATTAGATCCTAATGAAACTGATAATAGCTCAGGCACATTGTCGTAAATATCTAAAGCTTTTGAAATATCTGATATTTTTTTAAAACCAACATTCTGTGCCACTCTAACAGTCATTAAATTTCTGGACTTTTCAATACCTATTCTTAATGTTGATGGGCCATAAAACTTTTTACCATAATTTTCTGGTTTCCAATTTTTTAAACCTTCACCTTGTTCGCTTACAAAAGGTGCGTCTAGAACAACTGAGTTAGGTAAAAAACCATTTTCAAGAGCTGCTGAGTATACTATGGGTTTAAAAGCTGAACCAGGTTGTCTTTTGGCTTGGGTAGCTCTATTGAACTCACTAGATACAAAACTATAACCTCCCACTAGTGCTTTGACTTTTCCATCATGTGGATCCATAACAACAATGCTTCCGTTAACAAGTGGCAGTTGTTTTAACGACCAAATTCCTTCTTTACTTTTTTTAACAAAAATTAAATCACCAGTCTTGAATAAATCTTCAAAGTTTTTTGCTTTAGTCCAATTAAGATTTTTAAATAAAATTTTTTGATTTTTCTCTTTAGAAATAATTCTTATCTTTGTTTCATATTTATCGATTTGTAAAACTTCGGCTATCTCCCATTTTAAAGTTTCGTCTATTTGAATTTTTTTTATAGACTCTTGCCAATTGCTATCATTAATTGTATTTCCAATTGGACCTCTCCATCCATGACGTTTGTCGTAAGACTCTATACCAAATCTTAAAGCCTCAAGAGCAGCAATTTGATATTTGCCATTTAGTGGTGTACTTATTGATAAACCCTCAGAGTATAATTTTTTAAAACCGTAGTCTGTTTTTACAATCCTTCTGACTTCCTCTGTATATGACTTTGCTTCTTTAATTAAAGATATTTTTCTTTGGTTGAGTTTAACTTTTTGCTCAGAAAATATCTTAAACTCTTTGCTTGATATATATCCATTTTCTCTCAAATTATTTAAAACTAAATTTCTTCTTGATTTTGCTAAGGAAGGTGACTTGTAAGGGTTATACTTGCTTGGAGCTTTTGGTAAGGCTGCTAACAAAGCAGCCTCTTTATAGTTTAACTCTTTTACTGATTTATCAAAATATTCAAGACTAGCAGAAGCAACACCGTACGTGCCCTGCCCAAGATAGATTTCGTTCAAATATAATTCTAAAATTCGATTTTTTGTGTAGGCTTTTTCTATTCTAAAAGCTAATATTGCTTCTTTTATCTTTCTTTTAAGAGATACCTCATTAGTTAGCAAAAAATTTTTAGCAACTTGTTGAGTTATCGTAGACGCTCCCTCCAGTCTCTTATTCGAAATTATATTTTTAATATTTCTAATAACGGCTCTTGTTACACCACGTGCATCTATTCCAGGATGGTTAAAAAAATTTTTATCTTCTGCCGAAAGAAAAGAATTAATAACTTTATCTGGGATTGATCCAATAGGTATAAAAAGTCTTTTTTCTAATGAAAACTCGGCTATCAACTGTCCGTTATCATCGTATACTCTACTTAAAACCGAAGGTTCATAAGCAGATAGTTTTTTAAAATCTGGCAAATCGTGTGAGAAATACCAAAATGCCGAAAAAATTAAAAAAAATAATGCTAAAAAACTAATAACTAAAAATTTAAAAATTACGTTATAAAATCTTTTCATTTTTATCCTTGATTCCAATAAACTCCCATATTTAGGCTATCTTAAGGCAAATATAAACTTATAAAATTGGCGTTTAATAATAGTAAAAAAAATGTATAATAGAATTACTTATGAAATTTAAAATAAAAAAATTTAACAATAATACAAAATTCATGAAAAGGTTTTATTATACATGCAAAAGAATTTATACATTGATGCATCGCATCCAGAAGAAACAAGAATTGTACTTAAATCAGAGTCAAATATTGAAGAGTACGAATCTGAAAATAGCAATAATCTAAGTTTAAAAAGTAATATTTATTTAGGAAAAGTTAGTAGAGTTGAACCCTCTTTACAAGCTGCTTTCGTAGATTTTGGAAGAGAAAGACATGGTTTTTTAGCTTTTAATGATATTCAATCTGATTATTACCAAATACCAACAGAAGACAAAGAAGAACTTAAAAAAGCAGAAGAAAAAATAAGAGAAGATTTAAAAGAAAAAAATGAGAATACAGATGGGAACAACAATGAAGAAGTTGATGGTAATCAAGCTCCTACAAATAATAACGCTGAAAATACAAATGAATTAAAATCGCAAGAATCAAACCAAACAGAAAAAATTAGAGAAAAATTAAAGAATAGATATGGAATAAGAAAATATAGAATTCAGGAAGTTGTACGACCTGGTCAAGTAATGTTGATTCAGGTTATGAAAGAAGAACGTGGACAAAAAGGTGCTGCTTTAACAACATTCGTTTCCCTAGCTGGTAAATACATAGTGCTAATGCCAAATACTGCAAAGGGAGGTGGTATTTCAAGAAAAATTTTTAATTATGAGGAAAGAAATAAAGTCAGAGAAATATTAAAAAATATCGATATACCCTCGAACATGGGTTTAATAGTAAGAACGGCTGGAGCAAGAAAAACCAGAAACGAAATTGATAATGATTTAAAAAATACTATAACTCTTTGGGAAAAAATAAAAAACAATGCAATAAGTTCAACTGCACCAGTATTAATTCATGAGGAAGGAGATGTCATTAAGAGGTCTATAAGAGATATTTATGATAATGATACTAAATACATACATGTAGAAGGTAACGAAGGCTATCAAAAAGCAAAATCTTTTATGAAAGAGTTAATGCCAAAAAATTCAAAATATGTAAAGAAATATAGAGGAAAAATACCTTTATTTCATAGTGTTGGGATTGAAAAAGATTTAAATAAAATTTTTGAACCCTTGGTAAAGTTAAAATCAGGAGGTTATCTTGTTATCAATCCTACAGAAGCATTGGTTGCAATAGATGTTAATTCTGGCCAATCTACAAAACAAATGAACATTGAAAAAACTGCTTTAAATACTAACCTGGAAGCTGCTGAAGAAATTTCAAGACAAATTAAAATAAGAGATCTTTCTGGGTTAATCGTAATAGATTTTATAGATATGATTAATTTTCATAATAAAAAAATGGTTGAAAGAAAAATGAAAGAAAGATTAAGACTTGATAGAGCAAGAATTCAAGTAGGCAGGATTAGTAATTTTGGTCTTTTAGAGATGACCCGTCAAAGATTAAGGGAAAGTTCTGTAAAATGGGAAACAAATCTATCAATGGAGTCTTATGCGCAAAAAATAATTAAAAAAATTGAAATGCTAGCTTTTTCAAATAAAACTAAAATTATATCTGCATATGTTCCTGAAAAAATAAATATTTATCTCAAATCCTTCTTTGGAAACGAAATTTCATTTTTTGAAAAAAAATATAAATTCAAAATAAATATTATTTCAGATAATAATTTAATTATTCCAGAGTATAAAATACATTTATTTAATAAAAATAAAAAAATAATAAATCAAATTGAAAATTTGAAAAAAATTAATGGAGAAAATAATAGAAAATACAATAATAAGAAAAGTTCTTATCAAGAAAATTTATCACAAAGTTCACAAAAAAATAAGAAAAAAGTCGTTAAAGGGTTAGGAAAAACTCTTTGGGTTAGAAGAAAAAAAATTAAATCAAATTAGTCCTTTAAATGAAGAACTTGCTGATCCATAATTTTGAGTTTTAATTCTTCCTGCTAAAAAACATTTTCTTCCAGCAATTACAGCATGCTTCATGGACTCTGCCATCATAATAGGATTTTGTGCTTTTGCTATTGCCGTATTTATTAAAACTCCATCACATCCTAATTCCATTGCAATTGAAGCATCTGATGCTGTTCCAATACCTGCATCTACTATAACAGGTACCTTGGTATTTTTTATTATTATCGACAAGTTTAATTTATTTTTTATTCCTCTTCCGGAACCGATTGGTGAAGCTAGGGGCATTATAGCTGAAGCACCTAGATCTTCTAATTTTTTTGCAATTATTGGGTCGTCAGAGCAATATACCATAACTTTAAAACCTTCTTTAACAAGTACTGCAGTCGATTTTAAAGTTTCTATCATGTTTGGGTATAAAGTCTTTTTGTCGCCAAGAACTTCCAACTTTACTAATTTCCAACCTCCCATTTCTCTTGCCAGTCTGAGTGTCCTTAAAGCATCTTTGGAATTAAAACATCCTGCTGTATTTGGTAAATAAATAATTTTTTTTGGGTTTAGATAATCCATTAATACAGGTTTCTTCTTATCTAAAATATTTACCCTTCTAACCGCAACGGTTACCATATCAGCACCTGAGGCTTTAACAGCTTCGGCTGTTTGTTTAAAGTTTTTATATTTTCCAGTGCCTACTATTAAACGTGACTTTAAAGTTTGTTTAGCAATTATAAGATGATCCTTTTTCATTTAACCACCACCTATAAACTGTACAATTTCGATTTTATCATTATTTTTTAATTTCTTCTTTATATAATTTTGCTTAGGTAAAATTACGCCGTTAAGCTCTATAGCTATCTTTTTTTCCTTTAATTTATATTTTTTAATAAGATCTCTAACACTGAAATTAGTATGGATGCTTATTTTTTTTCCATTTAATTGTATTTTTGCCATAATTGAGATATTTTTGATTTTTATTATACCAAAATGATTCAAAAAATCCTTGTTA
>MDSW01120863.1_pt1 | contig 17916 bp, 10 predicted proteins | sample 811171 | NCBI WGS metagenome assembly MDSW01 (sample SAMN05326641, study PRJNA326480) | marine metagenome | isolation source: seawater | place: Atlantic Ocean: North West | collected 2012
ATCAATAATATTTAATACATATGGAAATTCAGATGAAGATATTGAATTTAAAATATAATAATTATAACCAACAGTATCATCATTTAAAGTCCAAGTACACGTGTAAGAACCGTTAGGAAAAGGATTTCCACCAGTGATAGATGCTTCAATTTTACCGTCCGTTCCGGCATAGCATAATACGTCAGTAGGAGATAGTTGTACTTTTAAAGGCTTGGCTTGATTGATTGTTACTGTATCAATTATGAAGCAACCGATTTCGTCTTCAACTTTTACCCAATAATCACCAAAGGATTGATTAAAAATTGTTGTATTTGTACTACCATTAGACCAAGTATGAGTTAATAATCCTGTACCACCTGAACTAATCGCAGTTGCACTTCCATCAGAACCAGCATAACAAGAAACCGTTTGAGTATTTACAGTATTTAAAATTTGATCATTTTCATTAATAATTAGAGAATCCGAAACAACACATCCTTTTGCGTCAGTAACATCAACAAAATAATTACCTTGACTTAATTGTTCAGCTATATCAGTGACGTGTCCACTACTCCATTGAAAAGAATAAGGTGGGGTTCCACCATAGGCTAAAATTTGTGCTTGGCCATTAGATTCTCCATAACAACTGATAGTTGTACTTTCAATCTCTAATAATAATGGAGTTGTAGATTGATCGAGTTCAAAGCTTGTAGATATTACACAATCATTCGAGTCAGAAATTTCTAAATCATAAGTGCCTACAGATAAATCGTAAATAGTTGATGAATTTATATTACCTTGATTGGTCCAATTAAAATCATATGGAGGAGTGCCACCACCATTTATTGAAACCTGTATTTTCCCATCTGAACCTCCAAAACAATTAATATCATCTATTTCATAAGTGAAAGTTATCGGATTACTTTGTTCAACTGACACTTCATCTGTTCCTTGACAACCATTTTCATCCTCAACAACTAAATAATAGCCTCCTGCAGGAACTTGAGCAGATTCAGTAGTTGCTATTAACTCATCTGTACCTGAATTAAACCAACTGTATTGGTAATTAGAATTTTCAATATTTCCTCCAGAAATTGAAGAAATAGAAATTAAAGCTGAACTATCACCAAAACATAACACATCTGTTGCAGCTGCTAAAACATTTATTTCAGGGGCAGCTGATAGCACTTCTATTGTTGAATCAGTTATACATCCATTTCCATCCTTTACAAATACATTATATGTGCCATACTCTAAATTTTGGAACTCATTGAAAATCGAAAATGTTGATCCTCCATCAATTGAATATGTAATTGGTGATACAGTATTATTATTTGCAAATAATACAATTGTTCCATCTTGATATCCATTACAACTGACTGGTGTTGTATAAGTTTGAATCTCAAATCCTTGTTGATAATCTATGTAAAGAAATTGAGAATCTGATGGGCATGCATTAACTCCTTCAACTACATATGTGTAAGTACCTACTAATGAAGAATTAGGATTAAAATAACTATCAACATTTAAATCATTGGGATTATACCATATTCCTCCAATTTCTGGGCTTCCATTAAGTTCATCTAACATATTAAAATTTGGATCTCCAGAACACACTAATTTATAACCTTCAATTCCAGCATCAGGTAATTTATTTATATTTAAATTAATAAAAGATGTATCATTACACTGATCATTAACACCATAGGTTATATATGAATATTCTCCAGATGAACTTTCAATAATGTCTTGTTCATTGGATACAATTAAATTATTATTAAACCAACTACCATCATCATCATATTGACTTCCTAAATAATTAAATAGATTTAATGTTTCAAGACCGTCGCTTACATCACATAAAAAAATTGTACTGTCATTAGAATCGCCTCCAACTAAACCGGCATTTGTTGCTGCAAATGTTTGTACAAATACAGAATCAACATTATTAATTATCTCTTCAGTACATACGTCAAAAACAGAAATATAATAATAGGTGGATCCTGTATCGGGTTGCACCGTTATTGATAAAGAATCGCTTAAAATATTTCCATATTGATCTGACCAAACTACTGTTCCTGTAGCAATTGGACTATAGTCAATAGAATTAATTGAATAATTAACAAAATCAAGGTCAGGAATAAATTCCCATCCTTCATCATCTGCTGTCCAATTTAAAGGAAAATTACGTGGTTGCATAAGTAATGGATCATCTACAATTTCAAAAAGAGTACTATTTTCATTAACAATCCCTTGAATAGCAGCTCCTCCATTCCATCCAGCGCACAAAGGTTTATTATTAATGTGCATTTCAATTTTATTAGAGCCTTCAAATAAAAGAACATATTGATCAACAATCAAATCATTACATTGAAACATTGGCATATTACACCAAACAACATAAAAAACTCTATTTGGTGAGGCTCCATAAGTACCATATACTACACTTCCTCCAACACTCGGATCTATATCATGCCAAGGAGCCATAATAGCATTTTCGGGTAATTGACCTGCATTGGGTATCGCATTATTAATAGTCCAAGGTGAATATACACCAGATTGAGCTAGATCAAATGTTATATATCCATTAGCTGACAGAACACACTGATTATAGGTATTTCCATAAAAGTTAAAATTAAATCCGATATCAATAACATCAGAATGTATATCATCGGTATTAATAAATGAAGAGCTAATATTTGCTCCAGATGCAACTAATGTTACATCTTCACCATAACAAAGAATTGTATCAGAAGATGTAATAAATTGTGATTTAACATCATCAAATAAAAATAAAAAAGCTAGGAGTAATAATTGGTATCTCATAAGCAAATTTTTAAATCAAATTCCTAAATTTTACACTTATCTATAAATAGTAACAGAACCTTTTTCATTATATGAAGTACCATCTTCACCAGTGGCAGTTAACACGTAGAAGTAAACTCCTTCTGGGACTTTCAAACCATTCATGGAAACACCATTCCAGGAATCTGTAGGACTATTCATTTCATAAATTTTATCACCCCATCTGTTGTAAAAAATGGCGTTCAAATCAGAAATCCCATAATTTTCAAATGAAAAATAATCGTTAATGTTATCTCCATTTGGAGAAAAAGCATTAAACTCAACTATGCCTTGAACAGATAAAACAAATGATATTGTATCAAAACATATGCCGTCTGTTACTTGCAAAACTACTTCATAATCACCTATTTCAGTAAATGTGTACTGATATGAATTTACAGCAAAGCCTTCATAAAAATTAGATGTTAGATTATTGCCATTTATCCACCATTGATTCAAAGATGAATCAGAATTTTGACTAATATCAATAAACTCTACATTAAATGGAGGAGGTTGTGAAACTATTGAATTTAAACCATTTGATCCTGGAGAATTAATTATCCAATTAGCAGTAACTTGTGCCGGATCAACTAATATTTCGCTTGCAGAAATCTCACAATTATTTTCGTCAGTAATAATTACACTATAAGTTCCTGAATTCAAGAATCCTATATCTTCAGAATTTTCACCATTTGACCATTCAAAAGTATATGGTAATGTGCCACCAGTAACAGTTAAATCAATACTGCCGTCAGAAGAGCCGAAACAACTTGGATTTGTAATCGTAAGAATAGGAGTTGAAATTGAAGTTGGCGATGAAACTATTTCATTAATTGTTTTAGTACAATTGTTATCATCTACTACTCCAACTACATAATTACCTGAAGGTAAATTAACAAATACTCCATTGCTGCTGTTAGACGAAGAAGCACCAGCCAATGTATAATTAGAATAAGGTTGAGTTCCTCCACTAGCAACAACGGTTATTTCTCCAGAATTTTCACCATTACAATCAACATCTAATAAAGAAACTAGGTCTAAAGTTAGTGGAGCAGGTTCAGATAGTATAACATCGTATGGTAAAGAGGTACATCCATTATTATCCTGAACATAAACTGTGTAGTTACCAGCTGAAAGACCATTAAATACGCCTGAAGAATTATTATTAGTTGATGATATATAATATGTATCATAAGGAATACTACCTCCTGAGGCAAGAACTGTAATATTGCCATTTGAAGCACCGTTAGTACTGTGACAATCTGGATTAGATGTATTAATAGTAGTTGTCACTGGCAAAGGATTGATTAAATCAATAGTAAAAACAGAATCGCAACCATATCTGTCTACCACCTCTATGAAATATGATCCTGGGTCTAGATTTGTAATATTAAATTCAAGTGATCCATTATCATTAACAAGACCTAAGCCATTCAAGCCACTTGGAAACCACGAAAAGTTATAGTCTGCTAACTGATCATTATTAAGAAAGGGTGAAGCTCCATTAATTAAAATTGAAACTGAACCATCTGAATCATTATAGCATGATGGATTTGTACTAAAATCATTTAAAACATAAGGGTCTCTTTCAACTATAGTTACAGATGGTGATGTTGCCTCACACAGGCCAAGAAGATAAGAAGCTGTTACTTGAATATTTCCTGCTGGTAGAGAATTAGTGGACGAGCCTACATCAATCACATCGGAAGATCCTTCAATATGCCATGAATAGTCAAAAGAAGGATTTGAGTTTAAAACAGAGGCGATTGCATTACTAGAGTTAAAACAATTTATTGTGTCTGTCAAAAACAATTCATTTGTGTTTATTTCAGCAGTAACTTGTACACCATCATCAATAAAAAATGGGTTAGGATAAATTGAAGTTAAATCAAAAACACCATTACATCCAGAAGCATCTTCAATTTGAATTTCCCAAGTACTAGAATTTAATCCATTAATATTTATGGAATTAAAAGTTTGAGAGTTATTAGTATTAAAATTATTAACATCTGTCCAACTCACATTATATGGGGCAACACCACCAACAATATCAACAACTACAGAGCCGTCATCAGAAGAACCTAAAGAACTAAAACATGATTGATTAATTAATTCTGATATCTGAAAATCAACTCTAGTTGGACCATCAACTGTGAGCGAATATACACCTTCACACCCAAATTCATCAGTTACAGTAACTGAGTAATTTCCTTGTTGTAATTCATCAACAGTTGGTAGATTATTTCCTGTAGAAGCCCCTCCATTCCACTCATAAAAAAATTCACAACTATTATCAACATCACCACAACCACCTTCCATAGTTATTGATACAGATCCATCATTATATCCAAAACAAGTGGCAGGAGTTGATGAAGTAAATTCTTGCCAAGTAGGATCTAAACCAATCTCAACTGAGAGTTGATTAGCACACAACCTATCATCGACAACAGTCACATCATAGACTCCAGAATTCATATTATGAATTGAACTGTATAGTACATCTTCATCAGTTTGACCTAAAACAGACCAAACGAAATTATAATTATCATTAGCATTTGGGGTTCCTCCTGAGGCTGAAACTTGTGCCCAACCTGTATTGGAACCTAATAAATTGTTGTTACAATAAGCCGGGTTCGTTGGTTGTGTTAAAAATAATTCTAATTTAGGGGGTTCAATCAAATATACTTCTGAAATTGATTGACATCCATTTTCATCTGTTACTGTCACGCTGTAAGGATCTGAATATGTTTGGTAATCGGGATTTAAAGCTATATCGTCAGCTCCTACACTAAAAGGAAGATTTGAAAGTATTTGCAAATTATATGGAGCATCATCAACCCAAGGGTAGTTAGGATGATTCCATACATAGGAATATTCTCCTGTACCACCGTAAACGTTAGCTGAAAGCTCACCATCAGATAAACCATAACAACTAATTTGATCAGAAATAAATGCATCCACAATTAATTGGTTTGGTTGACTTATTTCAACGGTAAAATCTTTAGAACATCCCAAACTATCACTAATAACAACCGTGTAGGATCCTATTGACAAGCCTGAAACTGATTGTTGCTCACCGTATCCTCCCCAATCAAATGTATATGGAGCTATTCCGCCTGATGGATAAGCCATAGCAGTACCATCAGCACCATTATAACACGATGTTGAATCTGAAGTAAAAGTATTTGTTATAGAATCATTAGATATAATTACAATAGAATCTAATTCAGGAATATTACAAATTGCATCCAAAACTGAAACAAAGTATTTACCTTCACACACATCTGACAATACCGAAGTAAAATTATTTAGAACAAAGTTTTCAACTCCATTATTTATTGGATTCATCAAGGAATCCATCCACTGAACGGTATAAGAACCATCATTTTCTGGAGTACCATTAATAACTTCAAGTTGAAGTTCTCCGTTACAATCTCCATAGCAAGGAATACCAACTCCATTAATCTCACCGTTAACAATTAATCCAAGATCAGCTCTTTCATTTTGGACAAAAATGGTAATACTATCTTGTACCGAACAAAATTCATTAGTTGCAGATATATAAATTGTTGTATCTTGATTTACTACTAGAGATACACTATCTGCAAAAGATCCTGTACTCCAAGCAAATGTTCTATACCATGTTGTATCAGCATTAATAGTTGTGGTCTCACCGGAACAAACTGTATAATCATCAGGAAGTTCAAATTCGCAATCTGAAATCAAACGAAAATCATCCAAACCAAATCCAATGGGATCAATAAGATTTTCATCAAACTGATTTTCAAGAGTGTTACTAAAGACAAAAGCAAAACGAATATTTGAAAGATTATCAATTGAATTCTGCATATCTATGTATGATTGTTGCCATGTGTTATTAAATGACAGTGGCCCATCAATTAAAGTCCAAGTCGTTCCAAAATCAGTAGAATAATATAATTCTGCACCAAATTCAGTATCAGATAAAACACTGAGCCACCAATATGAAACATCAACACCCTCAAAACCTAATGTACTGTAATCAGGAGTCATAGCACAAATTAATTCAGGAATACCATTAAATGCTTGATCAATATAAGTTGAATTTAACACAGGAGCCAAACCTCCATTACCATTTAAAGCGTTAAAAGATGCAGTGTGCAAATAATTACTATTTGGCTGATATCCTTGATCAGCAGTATTAGGAATTGTAAAAACAAAAAAATCATATAACACATCTCCACCATCATATACATCATTAACAATGAAGGTGTTATTAATGGAACTAACAGTCCCTAAAAATGGAACTATTTCATTCAATGACCAATCCATTGTAGCAGGATTTTCAAAATCTTGACTGATGAAAACTTGTTGAGCCTTAGTAGAATGGGTAAAGGCTAAAAGAAAGCAAAGCAAAGCTTTTGTATAAATTTCTATGTTTTTCATTTTTAATGCTTGTTAAAAAAGTAAGTTTACTAACACATAATAGATATTTACAAAAATATAATTTATTATTATAATGTAGCCAAATATAACATTTATACTACTACCCAAAACAATTATGTTTAAATCTACTTTAACAAAGTTGTTAACACTCTAGAAAAACAAATTAATTGAACCTTTTTTTTCATACAATTTACCATCTTGACCTTCAGCTTTCATTATATAAAAATAGACACCTTCTGTCAAATTATCACCATTAAAACTTAACCCATACCACTTGAAATTTGGATCAGTCCAACTATACACTAAATTACCCCATCTGTTAAATATTTTAACATAGAAATTAGAAATAGCGTTGTTTTCCTCAAAAGAAAAACTATCATTTATACCATCTCCGTTTGGACTAAATCCATTTAACATTTGTTCCCAATTATTAATTGATAAATCAAAACCCTGAACCTCAATATTTATACTTTTCTCATCTTCACACAAATGATCATCAATTAATTGTAAACTAATGCTGTAAGATCCAACCGATTCATATTCATGTATTGGATTTAAATCATTAGATGTATTTCCGTCATCAAAGTCCCAATAATACATTCCTTCACTACTATTATTAAAAAGTTCAATTGATAATGGCACATCGCCAATTAAAGTATTAACACTAAAATCGGCAAACAAATAAATACTGTCTGTCAATTGACAACCTTTATTATCTAAAACTTCAAAATTAAAAACTTGACCAGAATTATATTCAACCAATGAATCATTTGAAAAAATAATATTTGACTCATCACGCCAAAAATAAGAATATGGCTTAACCCCTCCCCTTACTACTGCAGCTATATTATTTTCAATACATTTCAAATTTAATGTTAATAATGAAGGTTCTTTTAACTTAATTTCAATGGAATCAGCACATAAATCTGCATCTGTGAGAATTATTTCGTAATTACCCGCAGATAAGCTAGAAAAACCATTACCATTAACTGAAACTGATCCATTACTAAGACTCAGTATATAGGGCTTAACTGAATTAATAACATTAATTTCTAATGCACCAGAATTATCACCAAAACAATTAATGTGTGTTGTATCTGAGATTTCTAAACTACATTGACCAAATGAAAAGCTTGAAATGAAAACAAATAATAATGAAAAATTTTTCATAAATCAAAACACGAAATTAATCAAATTTTATCGCTTAGCAATATGTTGAAAAATGATTTAAATAATTAGTAAATATAATATTTAATAAAATTAATTTTGGAAAAAATTTTAATCATAAATGACTACATTTTGAATGATTTTATAAACGATTTAAATCAACCACAAAAACAAGCTGTCTTACACACTGAAGGACCATTGATGGTAATAGCAGGTGCAGGCTCTGGAAAAACTCGAGTATTAACTTACAGAATAGCTAATCTTATTAGAAATAATATTGATCCGTTTAATATACTCGCCTTGACGTTCACCAATAAAGCAGCTAAAGAAATGAGAGATAGAATAAGTGAGCTTATAGGCAACGAAGCACAAAATCTTTGGATGGGAACATTTCACTCTATTTTTTCAAAAATCCTCAGATTTGAATCTGATAAATTAAATTATCCACAAAATTTCACAATTTATGACTCGGCAGACTGCAAGAATCTTATCAAAAGTATCGTCAAAGAACTCAACCTAGACAAAGATATTTATAAAGCTAATATTATCTTAGGGCGTATAAGCTCACTTAAAAACAACCTAATATCACACAAAGCCTATATGAGCGACTCTAATTTACAAGCTGTAGATGCAAGTAGAAATCTAAATGAAATGGCTATGTTGTACAGAACCTATCAGAATAGACTTTTCACTTCTGGTTCAATGGATTTTGACGACCTTCTATTTAATACATATGTATTATTTAGAGATTTTCCAAAAACACTTAATAAATACCAAAATAAATTCAAATACATTCTTGTAGACGAGTATCAAGACACCAATCAAGTACAATATATGATTGTAAAACGTCTCGCCGCAGATAATGAAAACATCTGCGTGGTGGGTGATGATGCTCAAAGTATTTATGCTTTTAGAGGTGCAAATATTCAGAATATTTTAAATTTTAAAAATGACTATCCTGATTTTTGCAATGTTAAACTAGAACAAAACTATCGCTCTACACAAAATATTGTTAATGCCGCAAATAGCGTCATTAAACACAATAAAAACCAAATTAAAAAAACTATTTTTAGTAAAAATAGTGCTGGCGACATCATCAAAGTTTGTAAAACAATGAGCGATAATGAAGAAGGGGAAATTGTGGGGCAGTCTATATTTGAAAATCAGATGAATAATCAATGTTTATTTAATGATTTTGCTATACTTTACAGGACAAACGCCCAATCAAGATCATTAGAAGAGTCGCTTAGACGTAGAAATATTCCGTTTAAAATCTATGGGGGCTTATCTTTCTACCAGCGTAAAGAAGTAAAGGATTTATTAGCATACTTTAGATTAATAATAAATCCAAGTGATGAAGAATCTTTAAAAAGAATAATTAATTATCCAGCGCGCGGTATTGGAAAAACCACAATTCAAAAACTAACAATCTTTTCCAGAAAAAATAAAATAAGTATTTGGGAATGTATTGAAAATCCAATTTATCATACTGAAATAGGTGTTAATAATGGAACTCTGCAAAAACTGAACGCCTTTGCTCTTTTGATTAATAGCTTTAAAGTTCAACTCCAAAACGATGCATTTAAATTAGCAGAATCAATAGCAAAAGATAGCAAATTGATTAAGGAACTAGATAATGACAAAACACCAGAAGGTATAAGTCGTTATGAAAATATACAAGAACTTTTAAATGCAATTAAAGAATTTGTTGAAAAACAAAGAAAAAAAGGTGATCCAATAACATTAGATTACTTTATGCAAGATGTGGCATTAATTACAGACCAAGACAATGATAACAAAGAAAATTTTAATAAAGTCACTATGATGACTATTCATGCTGCAAAAGGATTAGAATTTGCATATGTTTATATCGTTGGCTTGGAGGAAAATCTTTTTCCATCACAATTATCAGTAAATTCTAGAGAAGATTTGGAAGAAGAAAGAAGATTGTTTTATGTAGCATTAACTAGAGCAAAGACAAAAATTCAGCTTTCTTATGCTACAAGCAGATGGAGATGGGGTCAATTAATAGATTGTGAGCCTAGTCGTTTTTTATATGAAATTGATGAAGAATTTTTAGATTGGCAATACCAAACTAAAGTAAATTTCCAAAACAAAACAATACCATTTAGAGACAATTCAAAAAAACTATTTGAAAAATCTATTTCTCAAAAAATAAAATTTACACCAAAAAAAGCTCCTAAACAACTTACTAAAGCTAATACTGCAATGAGTAAAGTGGGAAGTGAAAGCACTAAAAACAAACAACTAAAAGTTGGAATGCTAGTGAAACATAATCGTTTTGGACAAGGTAAAATTTTAGAAATTGATGGACTAATAGACAACAAAAAAGCTATTATTCTATTTAATCAATCAGGTCAAAAAACATTACTACTTAAATTTGCCAAATTAGAAATAATAGAATGATTTAATATTCAAAAAAAGCGTACATTCGAACATTATAAAATTATCTTTTATGGATTTAGAATACAATTCGTCTCGAAACAAATTAGTCATCTCTGAATATGGAAGACATATTCAAAAATTAGTAGAACATGCTATGACTCTAAAAAATAGAACCGAGAGACAGAAAATGGCAAATGGAATTATTGAAATTATGGGTGAATTAAACCCTCAATTCAGAGATATTGTTGATTTTAAACATAAACTATGGGATCACTTATTTTTAATTTCAAACTTTCAACTCGATGTTGATTCTCCTTATGAAAAGCCAGTCATAGAAAAACTATTTGAAAAGCCTGAACCATTGGCTTACCCAAAAAATAAAATTAAATACAATCATTATGGAAAAGTTATTGAATTGATGATTGAAGAAGCAATTAAAATGCAAGACAATGAGCTAAAAAGTAAACTTATTGTTGCAATTGCTAACCAAATGAAAAAATCTTATGTAAATTGGAATTTAGACACTGTAGATGATGAAATAATCTTTAACCAGTTAGCTAAATTATCAAACAAAAAACTACATATTCCTGAAGGAACAGAATTGTTTAAGTTTATGCCGAATCCAAAACAACAATATGCTAGAAAGAAAAAGAAAAATAATAGAAATCATAGAAATCATAAAAATTAAATGAGTTCATTTATAATTGAAGGCGGAAGAAAATTAAGTGGCGAAATAAAACCACAGGGAGCAAAAAATGAAGCTTTACAAATACTATGTGCTGTCCTTCTTTCTCCTGAAAGAATAACAATAAACAACCTTCCTGATATAGTCGATATCAATATATTAATTGATTTATTATCTGATTTAGGTGTTAAAATTCAAAAATTAAGTCCAAGCAGCTATACTTTCCAATCAGACGAAATTAATTTAGATTACTTGACATCAGACAAGTTCAAAACTAAAGGTACAAGAATAAGAGGCTCTATTATGATTGTAGGGCCTTTACTAGCACGTTTTGGAAAAGGTTATATCCCTAAGCCAGGTGGTGACAAAATAGGAAGAAGAAGATTAGACACTCACTTCATAGGATTTGAAAAACTTGGAGCTATTTTTACCTACGACTCCAAAGAAAGTTTCTACAGAGTAACAACAGACGGGCTAAAGGGAACATACATGCTGCTAGACGAAGCATCAGTAACTGGAACTGCTAATATTGTTATGACTGCTGTAATGGCAGAAGGAACTACTACAATATATAACGCCGCATGCGAACCATATCTCCAACAATTGTGCAAAATGCTAAATAGTATGGGTGCAAAGATTACTGGAATAGGCTCAAACTTACTGACCATTGAAGGAGTTGATTACCTTAAAGGATGTGAGCACACGATTCTACCAGATATGATAGAAATTGGCTCATTCATTGGCTTAGCTGCTATGACACAATCTGAAATAACTATCAAAAACGTAAAATACGATGAGCTAGGAGTAATACCGGATGTCTTTAGAAAACTTGGTATTAAACTTGAAAGACGTGGTGATGATATTTTTGTGCCATCACAAAAAAGTTACGAAATAGAAAACTTTATCGACGGCTCCATACTAACCATTTCTGATGCACCCTGGCCAGGCTTCACTCCTGATCTTTTGAGCATTGTTTTAGTCGTGGCTACACAAGCCAAAGGAAGTGTACTTATTCATCAAAAAATGTTTGAAAGTAGATTATTCTTTACAGATAAACTTATAGATATGGGAGCGCAAATTATTCTATGTGATCCTCACAGAGCATCTGTAATAGGACTTGATAGAAAATCACCCCTAAGAGCTACTCGAATGACATCACCAGATATTAGAGCTGGCGTATCACTTTTAATAGCAGCATTATCAGCAGAAGGAACTAGCACAATTGATAACATTAATCAAATTGACAGAGGTTATCAAAATATTGACGAAAGATTAAATAAGTTAGGAGCCAATATTAAACGCATTAATTAAATGAAAAGATTTAAAAAAATATTAATTATATTTTTTGTAATTTCAAACATTAACATTGATGCACAATCATTAGATATAGGTGATAAAGCACCAGAATTAGCATATAATAATCCTAAAAATGAAGTTTTAAAGTTATCTTCTTTAAGAGGGAAATATGTAATAATTGATTTTTGGGCATCTTGGTGCGGACCATGTAGAAGAGAAAACCCAAATCTTGTTAAGACATACAATAAGTTTAAAAATAAAAAATTTATAAATGGTAATGGATTAGAAGTTTATAGTATATCCTTAGACAAGAAGTTCAGTAGTTGGATAAAAGCTATGACTAATGACAAACTGTTTTGGGAATACCATGTTAGTGATTTAAAAGGGTGGCAATCAGATGGTGCTGCAATTTACGGAGTTCGGTCAATACCTCAAACATTCATAGTTGATGGAGACGGCGTTATTATAGCAAAAAATTTAAAAGGAGAAGATTTAAACAAATTCTTGAATTCCAAAAAAATTAATTAATACAAAATTTCAATTATACTAAGCATATTTTCTGACAAAATGTCTAATAATTAGCATTGGCACTTTTTTTGTCTTAATAATTGTTATAGATTAATTTTATTGAAAAATGGCAAAGAAAAATAAAAAAAACAAAAAAGAAGAAAAAGCCAAAGAAGTAAAGCAAGAAATTCCTGCAGAAGAAAAAATTGCACAACTTAAGGATAAACATTTGCGTCTTTTTGCTGAATTTGAAAATTTTAAAAAGAGAACAGCCAAAGAACGTATGGACCTGTATAAGACAGCCGGAGAAAGTGTACTAACAGCTTTGTTACCTGTACTAGATGATTTTGAACGCTCAATAAAAGCCAGTAAAAATCAAGAAGATGAAGGTGTTGCTTTGATTTATAACAAATTAAAAAGTATTCTTGAAACAAAAGGCCTAAAAGCTATGGAAGACGCTGTAGGACAGGAGCTTAATACAGACTATCACGAAGCTATTACTAATATACCTGCTCCATCCGATGATATGAATGGTAAAATAATTGACGTAATAGAAAAAGGATATTTTTTAAATGAAAAAGTAATTCGCTATGCCAAAGTGGTTGTAGCCAATAGCTAAATAATATGAGTAAAAGAGATTATTACGAAGTACTTGGGGTTAACAAATCATCTAGCGAAAGTGAAATTAAAAAAGCTTATCGTAAAATGGCAATCAAATATCACCCTGACAAAAATCCAAACAATAAAGAAGCTGAAGCAAAATTTAAAGAAGCTGCTGAGGCTTATGATGTCCTGAGTAATCCAGAGAAAAAACAAAGATATGATCAATTCGGACACGCAGGTATGGGTAATAGAGGTGGATTTGGTGGTGGTATGAATATGGATGATATTTTTTCTCAGTTTGGCGATATCTTTGGAGGCGGAGGTGGATTTGAGAGCTTCTTTGGTGGTGGCGGACGAGGTGGTCCAAGAAGAAACAAAGGCTCTAACTTAAGAATTAAACTTAGACTCAATTTAGATGAGGTTGCTAACGGTGTTGATAAAAAAATAAAGGTTAAAAAATTAGTACAAGCAGAAGGTGTGACTTATAAAACTTGTAGTCAATGCGGTGGCACTGGACAAGTAACCAGAGTATCTAATACCATACTTGGACAAATGCAAACCTCCCAAGCATGTCCTGCCTGTCAAGGAATGGGTAAAATCATTGATAAAAAGCCCAGTGGTACAGACGCCAACGGTATGCTTCAAAAAGAAGAAGTTGTTAGCATTAATATACCTGCTGGTGTAGAAGATGGCATGCAATTAAAAGTAAGTGGTAAAGGAAATGCAGCACCATTTGACGGATATTCTGGAGACCTAATCGTACTAATAGAAGTAGAAAACCATAAAGAACTTAAAAGAGAAAATAACAACCTACATTACGATTGTTACATAAGTCTTATTGACGCAGTACTTGGTAATGATGTAGTAATACCTACTATTTCAGGAAAAGCAAAAATAAAAATTGAATCTGGCACACAAAGTGGTAAAATCTTAAGACTAAAAAATAAAGGTTTACCGTCTTTAAATGGCTATGGAAAAGGTGATTTACTTGTTCACATCAATGTTTGGACCCCTCAAAACTTGACTAAAGAAGAACAAAAAATATTCAACTCTTTTAAAGACTCTAAAAGTTTTACTCCTAATCCTACAGCCTCTGATAAGTCATTCTTTGAAAGAGTAAAAGATATGTTCAACTAAAACAATTTGAACGATATGGCGTTAAAAGTAACAATGGCAAGAGCTTTAATCTTAATTTGTTTTCTATTTAGCGTAAAAGTATTTGCTCAACAAAAGACATCTCTTTCTATAGGAAAGTCCATAACAGTACCTTTAATGGGATACAATTCTGACATGTCTAACACGCCAAAATGGAGCGATGCAGAATTTAGTCAAGCTATTAAAAATTTACACACCTCGACACTCAGATATCCAGGCGGGAGTAATAGTTTATATTGGGATTGGAAAATAGGCTGGACTTTGTCATATCAAGAACTTGTGCCAATCCTCCAAAAACAAAATTTCTCTTTCAATAGTAAATACATCACCAACGCAAAGCAGTTAAAGGAATTAACCCAACAGAACAGAAAAAGTAATTCATTTTGGAGGCAACTGTATCGCTACAACAAAAAAACTCCTAAATACAATACAATTAGTGAGTTTAATAAAGGCTTAAAAGCAACACAATCCATAGGAGTTTATACGCTAAATGTTATTAGTAGTAATCTAAAGAAAGAATTAGGAATGTTAAAAGCTATTGAGCAAAATGGAATACAACCTAAATTTATCGAACTTGGAAATGAAGTATATGCTGAAAACTTATTGACTAAACACATTTACCCTAATGTCGACAACTACATAGATACTTGTATAAAATGGTCAGAAGCTATTTGGCAAGAATTTCCTAATGTACATATCGGTGTTGTAGGTGGTGATAAAAATAGAAGAACAAGAGAATGGAACAAAAAACTATCCTTAGCCTTACAGAATAAATTTAAATATAAAGAATCACAACTTCACTTTATTCTACATTATTACAGTCATTTTAAGCATCCTGAATACGACTTCAATACGACTAAGGGATATAAACTACTGGTAGCTTACCCTAAGTTAGACTTAGATTTTAAACTTAAAAACTGGAGGTGGAATACCACACAACCATTCACTACATGGGTTACTGAATTCAATATGATTGAACAAAAACCCTACACCATTAATAACACTTGGGCACACGGGCTACTGGTTTCAAGTCAAATCAATCAACTGATAAGAAGAACAAAAGCAGAAATATTTCATTTTCATAGTATAGGTGCAGAAAGCTTTCCAGTATTTTCAGCTCTTCAATTGATGAGTAAAGATAGTACTTACCTACAACCAACGACTAGTGGTATAGTAACAGCTATGTGGAATAAACTAACCAATAATGCTGAGCAACTTTATCAAATAAATGTAGAAACTAAAAGATGGAACCTCAACTACAAAGCAAAAAGCAAAGAAAATCCCAACAATTTAAGAGAAGAAAAAAACATTACTTTTACACCAATTCACGCCTATATCAGTTATGAAAAAGTAAAAGCTAAACTTCTCATTGTCAATTTATCTGAAGAACGTATTTCTATAGATTTAAGTACAATAATAGGTAATTGTGAAATGACTCAATACTATGGAAAGCCTAGCAAAAAAATAGTCAAGGTAAACAAACAAAAAATAAAAGGAATGGTAGAATTAGAGCCCTACTCCATTAGTTTACTTGAGGAATGAATATACTAGAAATCAAGCAGGTAATAAAAGAGTATGAAAATAAAAAAGCTCTGGATTCTATTTCCTTAAATGTTAATGAAGGAAGAATTTTCGGTCTGCTAGGGCCTAATGGTGCTGGCAAGACTACACTAATTAGAATAATCAATCAAATTACAGCTCCAGACAAGGGAGAAATTATTTTTAGTGGCGAACGTTTTAAAAGAGAACATATCCAAAAAATTGGCTATTTACCTGAAGAAAGAGGCTTGTATAAAAGCATGAAAGTAGGCGAACAATGCTTATACTTAGCTCAGCTAAAAGGTCTATCTAAGAACAAGGCTAAACAAAAAATCCATCACTTTTTCAAAAAATTAGATATGTTGGATTGGATGAATAAGAAAGTAGAAGAACTTTCCAAAGGCATGGCTCAAAAAGTACAATTTGTTAGCACCGTATTACACCAGCCAAAACTTATCATTTTAGATGAACCTTTTACAGGATTTGACCCCATAAATAGTGAAATCATTAAAAATGAAATTATTGCACTAAAAGAAAGTGGAAGTACCATAATTTTATCTACCCATCGAATGGAATCGGTAGAAGAATTGTGTGACGACATTGCCTTAATCAACTCGGGAAAATGCATTCTTAAAGGAAGTCTCAATGAAATAAAAAACAACTTTAAAGAACACATCTTCGAGGTTCAATTTGAAGGCACTATACAAAACGAAATTCAACACTTTGACACACTAGTGATAGAGTCAGGGCGCGGAATATTTAAGGCTAAGGATCAAGAAAACACCCACACATTAATCAAACAACTCGTTGAGCAGGTTAATGTCACTAGCTTTAATGAAAAACTACCTACTATAAATGATGTGTTCATTCAATCTATAAATAATGAATAAACTATTTCTAATTATAAAAAGAGAATACCTGTCTAGGGTTAGAAAGAAGAGTTTTATCATTATGACTCTTTTAACCCCTTTGTTTATGATTGGAGTATTCATTGTTCCTATACTACTAGCTTCAAGTAGTGAAGATAAAACCACAATTGCAATTATTGATAATAACAAGTTCAAAGAATTTCGTTTGACTTCAAGTCTTAATATAGAGTATACCTATCTCAATGAATTGAACTTAGAACAACATAAAACAACATTAATTGAAACCTATGACTTTCTGTTGCACATTCCAAAAATTGATTCAATAGAACAGATAGAAAGCAGCATAGAAGTTTATTCGATTAATCAGATGAGTTTGTCCATCAAACAGAATGTAGAAAATCAAATCGACAAAAAATTAACGAATATATACCTCTTACAAAG